>FSXV01000027.1_pt1 | contig 59847 bp, 51 predicted proteins | sample 1638401 | NCBI WGS metagenome assembly FSXV01 (sample SAMEA3914788, study PRJEB12502) | metagenome | biome: forest; material: soil | place: Canada | collected 2011-07-03 | depth 0.1 m | reverse complement strand
TCGAAGTCGCCGCGGTAGCGGGTGCCGGCCAGCAGCGCGCCCATGTCGAGCGAGAAGATGGTGGCGCCTGACAGCACCTCGGGCACGTCGCCGGTGACGATCTTGCGGGCCAGGCCCTCGGCGATGGCGGTCTTGCCGACGCCCGGGTCGCCCACCAGCAGCGGGTTGTTCTTGGTGCGGCGGCACAGCACCTGGATGGCGCGCTCGACCTCCAGCATCCGGCCGATCAGGGGATCGACCTTGCCGGCGCGGGCCTTCTCGTTGAGGTTGACGCAGTAGGCTTCCAGCGCCTCGCCGCCGGTCTTGGCGTTCTTCTCCTCGCCGTCGGCGTCGGAGGTCGCGCCCTTGACGGTGCGGGGTTCGGACGCGCCGGCCTTCTTGGCGATGCCGTGGGCGATGAAGTTGACCGCGTCGTAGCGGGTCATGTCCTGCTCCTGCAGGAAGAACGCCGCATGGCTCTCCCGCTCGGAGAACACCGCCACCAGCACGTTGGCGCCGGTCACCTCGTCGCGGCCCGAGGACTGGACGTGGATCACCGCGCGCTGGATCACGCGCTGGAAACCGGCGGTCGGCTTGGCGTCCTCGCCGTCCTCGACGATCAGCGAGCGCAGCTCGGTGTCGAGATAGTTGATCAGGTTCTTCTTCAAGACCGGCAGGTCGACGTTGCACGCCCGCATGACGGCGGTGGCTTCCTGGTCGTCGGCAAGCGACAGCAGCAGATGCTCGAGCGTGGCGTATTCGTGCTTGCGCTGATTAGCGTAGGCGACGGCCCGATGCAGGGTCTCTTCGAGGTTACGCGAGAAGGACGGCATGGGCGGACCTCTCAATCCTTTTCCATGGTGCATTGGAGCGGGTGTTGGTGGCGTCGGGCCGTATCTACGACCTGGGCGACCTTGGTTTCGGCGACTTCGTAGGTGAAGACACCGCAAACCCCCACGCCATGCTGGTGAACGTGAAGCATTATCCTCGTGGCCTCTTCGCGCGACTTATTGAAGAAGCGCTCCAACACGTAAACCACGAATTCCATGGGCGTATAATCATCATTCAGCAGCAAGACACGATACAGTGATGGCTTCTGCGTCTTTGGTTTGACTTGCGTCACAACCGCAGAGCCGACGCCGTCCCCCGGATTTCCTTGCTGCCGTTCGGCCATACCAAACTGTCTCCACGGCGCTGAACGACTCCGCCGCCTGTCGATTAGATATGGGAATCAGTTCCCGTTGGAAGGGCTTGACACCCAGGGCGCGACATTAAGCATGGGGAACGCATATCCTTTCAGCGCCGATCCCAAGCAATATAGGCGCCGCGCGGTGAACCTCATCGGCCGCGACCCTACGCCTCAACCGCCAAATCCACACGGTGCGCCGGTCGCGCCCGCCCCGCGCGCCATCGCGGGACTTCCCGGTCCCGCGGGTCCCAAAACGGAAAAGGCCCGGGACGTCGCCGTCCCGGGCCTTCGGAAACTGAGTTGTGCGGGTCGCCTTAGCGGACGGCCTGCAGCGTCTCCACAACCGCGGTGGCGCGTTCGTTCAGCGGACGGAAGCTTTCCTTCACCGCGGCGGAGAAGGTCTCCGAGAAGCGGTTCAGTTCGGCCACGTAAGCCTCGAGCGCCGACTTGGCGTAGGTGGTCTGAAGCTCGACCACTTCCTGCACGCTGCGGGCGGTGCTGAGCGCGCGAGCTTGCTCGACCTGGCCTTCGACGGCCTTCTTGGTGAAGGCGACGGCCTGAGCGCTGACCTGCTCGGCGCCCTTGGTGGCGGCGGTGACGCTGGCCACCACGGCTTCCAGGTTACGCTTGCCTTGCGCGTTCAGTTCGTTGAGCGAGTTCAGCGACTTGTCGAAGCCTTCGCGGAAAGCCTGGTCGCCCAGGGCGGTCGCCTTGGCGACGGCGTCCTTGACGAACTTTTCACCGGCCGCGCTGGCCTTTTGGGCGTCGGTCGCAGTCGCTTCCGTCACCTTCTCAACCTTCTCAACCATGAATTCCTCCAGAGCGCCCAAAAACGCTGCAGGCGCATGCCCGCGCCAGGGTGGAGCAAGGTGTGACCTCGCCGCGTTGTGGAAGATGATCGATCCGGTGTGCAGGGTCAACAAAAATGTTGCGGTGCAACATGACATTTTTGTGCGATGCAACCTTGGCCGTATGGTTGCGTTCTAAAAAATTCGCCTGCGTGTTCGCCCGCCCGCCGCCCACCCGCGCACCCATCGGGGGCGAATTGCGACATTCTCGATCCTCACCAATTGTTTACCTTGGAGAAACCCTAGGTACTCATCATAAAACATCTCAGTCGGGCGGTCGGGGGGCCGCCGCCTTTCAACGACGGACGACCCCTATGCCGCTTTCCGCCCGCCGCCTTTTCACCGCCGCCGGTATGGCCCTTTCGCTGGCGGCCGGAATGGCGGGCGTGAGCGTGGCGACGCCCGCCGCGGCCTTCACGATCTTCTCGCAGCCGAAATATGCGGCCATCGTCGTCGACGCGAACTCGGGCGAGGTGCTCTATTCGCGCAACGCCGACGCGATCCGCCATCCGGCGTCCCTGACCAAGATCATGACGCTGTACCTGACCTTCGAGGCCCTCTCGACCGGTCGGCTCAGCATGAACGACGTCATCACCATCTCGCCGCACGCCTATTCGATGATGCCGTCGAAAATCTCGACCCATCCCGGCGAGACCCTGACCGTCGCCCAGGCCATCCCGGCGATGACGGTCCACTCGGCCAACGACGTCGCCGTGGCCATGGCCGAGCGCTTGGCCGGCAGCGAGTCCAAGTTCGCCCACCTGATGACGCTGCGCGCCCGTGAGTTGGGCATGACCTCGACCAGCTTCGTCAACGCCTCGGGCCTGCCGCCGGACGGCCAGCAGATCTCCTCCGCCCGCGACCTCGCCATCCTCTCGCGCGCGGTGATGCGCGACTATCCGCAGTACTACAGCTTCTTCGGGCTCAAGAGCTTCGACTTCCACGGCAAGGTGCTGATGAACCACAACCATCTCGTCGCCCGGATGGCCGGCGTGGATGGGATGAAGACCGGCTACACCAGCCTCGCCGGATTCAATCTGGTCGCTTCGGGCGTGCGCAACGGCCACCGCCTGATCACCGTGGTGCTGGGCGGCCCCTCCACCGCCGCCCGCGACGAGAACGTGGAAGAGCTGCTCGACGCCGGCTTCAGCGTGCTCAACCGCCGCGAGGCGGGGTCGAAGATCACCATCGCCTCGCTGATCGCCGAGCCCGACGACATGCGCGGGCCGCTGGAGCGGCCGCCGATCGAGGAAGGCTCCGGCGACCAGCCCAGCTTGCAGGTTGAGGTGCAGCCGCAACTGCGCACCCTGCCGGTGATGTCTGCGGCGCGCGACCTGTCGGACGCGCCCGCCGCCCAACCGGCCGCCGCTAAGGCTCTCGCCGAGGCCGACTGCGCCCCGGTCGCGCGCCATGGCCGCCGCCACCGCCGCCACGCCGCAGCCGCCTGCGCCACCGCGGTCGCCAAGGCCGACACCCGCGCCGCCAAGGCCGAAGCCAAGGACGCCGCCGCCGAGACCTGCACCGCCGGCCGCGGCCGTCATCGCCATCACGTCGCCTGCGCCAAGACCGAGACCACCGAAGTGGCCAAGGCCGACCACGGCGACAAGAAGGGCGGCGGCTACATGATCCAGGTCGGCGCCTACAAGAACCACGCCCTGGCCGAGGGCCAGCTCGGCAAGATGGCCTCGCTGGTCGACGGCCACGGCTCGGTCGAGCGCGCCGGCGGCAACTACCGCGCCCGCTTCCTGGGCCTGAGCGAGCACCAGGCCAAGGCCGCCTGCAAGTCCCTGTCGGCCAAGGGCCATCCCTGCATGGTGCTGGGCGAATCCTGATCCTTAGCGGCCCAACCTTTCAGCCTCACGCCGAGCTTGCATAACTGCGTGCTTCGAGACGCGGCTGACGCCGCTCCTCAGGATGACGAAGGTGTGTGAACACCCACGCCCGTCATCCTGAGGAGCCCCGCCAAAGAACGCTTTGAAAGAGCGTCTCGAAGGACGCAAAACGGCCCCCCCCTCAATCAACGTCACGACAGCGTGTCCATTCGCGCGGCTAGGCATATGATGACTATCATACTATATCCGACATCCGGCCGGGACGGCTGAGCCCCGGCCCAACGCACGGAGTTCACCTTAATGTCCGCCCAGGCCGCTTCTCAAAGCGAAGATCCCGTCGTCATCACCGGCTACGCCCGCACGCCCATCGGGGCGTTCCAAGGCGCGCTGTCGTCAGTGAAGGCCACCGAACTCGGCGCCATCGCCGTCAAGGCGGCGCTGGAGCGCTCAGGCGTGGACGGGGCCAAGGTCGACCAGATCTTCATGGGCTGCGTGCTGCCCGCCGGCCTCGGCCAGGCCCCGGCGCGCCAGGCGGCGGTGGGCGCGGGCCTGCCGCTGAGCGTGCAGGCCACCACCGTCAACAAGGTCTGCGGCTCGAGCATGCAGGCGGCCATCCTGGCCCATGACGCGCTGAAGGCCGGCACGGCTGACGTCATTGTGGCGGGCGGCATGGAGAGCATGTCCAACGCCCCCTACCTGCTGCAGAAGCACCGCAGCGGCGCCCGCATCGGCCACGACACAATTTACGACAGCATGATGCGTGACGGGCTGGAGGACGCCTACCAGGAGGGTACGCCCATGGGCGTCTTCGCCGAGGAGACCGCGCGCGAATACCAGTTCACCCGCGAGGCCCAGGACCAGTATTCCATCGCCACCACCGCCAAGGCCCGCCACGCCATCGAGAGCGGCGCCTTCGCCCGCGAGATCGTCCCGGTCGAGGTCAAGACCCGCAAGGGCGTCGAGCTGGTCGCCAACGACGAGCAGCCCGGCAAGTCCGACCCCGCCAAGGTGCCCAACCTGAAGCCCGCCTTCGCCAAGGACGGCACCATCACCGCCGCCAGCTCCGCCTCGATCAACGACGGCGCCGCGGCCCTGGTGCTGACGCGTGAGAGCGTGGCCAAGGCTCAAGGCCTGCCGGTGCGCGCCCGCATCCTGGCCCACGCCGCCCACGCCCACGAGCCGGCCCGCTTCACCACCGCCCCGGTCCCCGCCATCCGCAAGCTGCTGGCCAAGACCGGCTGGAGCATCGACGACGTGGACCTGTTCGAGGTCAACGAAGCCTTCGCCGCCGTGGCCATGCTGACCGCCAAGGACCTGGGCATCCCGGCCGAGAAGCTGAACGTCAATGGCGGCGCCTGTGCGCTGGGCCACCCGATCGGGGCGACGGGCGCGCGCCTGATCACCACCCTGATCGCCGCCCTGGAGCAGCGCGGCGGCAAGCGCGGCGTAGCGGCCCTGTGCATCGGCGGCGGCGAAGCCACCGCGGTGGCGATCGAGCTGGCGTAAAGCGCAAATTCTCCTCCCCTGCGATAGCGGGGGAGGGGGACCATGCGGAGCATGGTGGAGGGGGCGTCCACCGTCGCTCACCCCTCCGCCCGCTTCGCGGCCACCTCCCCCGCTGCGCAGGGGAGGAGAAACGGCCCCTAGTGCGCGTCAGCCGGCGGGGCGGCCGCGGCCTGGGGCGCGGGCCGGCAGAACGGCACCATCACCAGGGCGATGATGAACAGCCAGGCGGTGGTGCGGAACACCTCGTCGAAGGCCAGGGTCAGGGTCTGGCGCCCCACCAACCGGGCCAATTCGCCCTGGGCCATGCTCAGGGCGTGGGCTGGATCGGGACTCACATGCGCCAGCCGCCCCGCCATCTGGGTCACGAAGTTCCCGCTTGGGCGGCCGGCCACGTCCATGGCCTCGCCCATCCGCTCGGCGTGGATGCGGGTCTGGTCATAGAGCCACACGTTGACGATGGCGATGCCGATGGCCCCGCCGAGGTTGCGCATCAGGTTGAACAGGCCCGAGGCATAGCGCAGCTCCACCCCCGCAAAGCCGGTCAGCGCCATGCCCACGCTCGGCACGATGCACAGCATCATCGAGAAGCCCCGCAGCAGTTGCGGAACCAGCAGGGCCCCGAAGCCCCAGTCCGGGGTGATGTAGGACATCAGCCACAGGCTGGTGGCGAACAGACACAGCCCCACCGTGATCATGATCCGCGGGTCGGCCCGCTGCGACAGGCGCGCGGCGATGAAGGTGCTGCAGAGCTGGGCGATGCCGACGACGAACACCGTCAGCCCGATCTGCAGGCTGTTGTAGCCCCGCACCCGTCCGAGGAAGACCGGGATCAGGTAGTTGGAGGCGTAGAGCCCGAAGCCGAGCACCAGGTTGAACAGGCAGGCGAAGGCGAAGGTGGGCTTGCGGAACGGGGTGATCTTCACGATCGGGCCGCGCGAAAACAGCGAGCGCTCCACAAACAGCAGGAAGGCCACGAACGAGGCCCAGGCGGCGATGGCGATGCCGGGATCGCTGAACCAGTCGTGGCGCTGGCCCTCCTCCAGCACATATTCCATCCCGCCCAGGAACACGGCCATGGCCACCAGGTGCGAATAGTCGATGCGCTTGAGCATCTGCGGATTGGCCTGGTCCACCCCGCGGATCACCGCCAGCGACAGCAGGGTCACAGCGATCCCCGGCGCGATGTTGATGTAGAAGATCCAGCGCCAGCCGATGGCGTCGGTGATCCAGCCGCCCACCGTCGGCCCCAGCGTCGGCGCCAGCACCGAGACCATGCCGAGGATGGCCGGGATCATCGCCCGGTCCTTGCCGGTGAACATGCTGTAGCCGGTGGCGAACACGGTCGGCACCATCGCCCCGCCGACAAAGCCCTGGATCGCCCGGAAAATGATCATCGACTGGATGTCCCAGGCCATGCCGCACAGGGCGCTGGCCACGGTGAACAGCCCTGCGGACAGGGCGAACAGCACGCGGGTGGACAGGGCCTGGGCCAGGAAGCCCGAGAACGGGATCATCACCAGTTCGGCCATCAGATAGGCCGTCTGCACCCAACTGATCTCGTCAGGCCCCGCCGACAGTCCGGCCTGGACGTCGTTCAGGGAGGCGGCGACGATCTGGATGTCGATCAGGGCCATGAACTGGCCGAACGCCATCACCGAGAAGATCAGGAACTTGGCCGCCTTGGGCAGGCTGGAGGGCGACAGGTGCGCGGGCGGTGGGGACGCAGGCGCTTTCGCTGCATCCGCGCGGGCGGCTTGGCTCATACGGGCGATCTCTCACGCGGCCCTGACTTGCAGTTGGCCGCTCATTAGTATTATATGCATCATATAACTGAGGTGACAAGGTCGATGCGCTACGACGCCGAGCACAAGGAACGCACCCGCGCCCGGGTGCTGGACGAGGCCGTGAAGGCGATCCGGACCGAGGGGCCGGACAAGATCGGGGTGGCGGGGGTGATGGCGCGCGCCGGCCTGACCCATGGCGGCTTCTACGCCCACTTCGAGTCCAAGGACGACCTGGTGCTGGCGGCGCTGGACCAGATGTTCGCCTCCGCCCGCGGCACCTTCGAGCGGATCGCCGCCAAGGTCGCCGGCAAGCCGCCCGCCGAGGCGCTGAAGATCTATGTGAACTTCTACCTGTCGACCGGCCACCGCGACGCCCGCGACTCCGGCTGCCCCCTGCCCCTGCTGTCCAGCGACCTGCCGCGGATGCCCGAGGCCGCGCGCACTCACTTCGCCAACGGCGTCGCCCGCCTGTGCGGAGCGATCCAGGGCGTGCTGGAAAAGACCGGCCATCCTGACCCTGAGGGCGCGGCCAGTTCGGCCCTGGCCGAGATGATCGGCGCCCTGTCCGTGGCCCGCGCCATCGCCGATCCGGAACAGTCCGACGCCATCCTGCGCCGCTCGCGCGAGTCGGTGCTGGCCCGCCTGGGTCTCCCCGCCAAAGGAACAGAAGCATGAGCGTCGAGCATCTCGACACCTTCAAGACCGGCGCCGGCCTGTCCGGCGTCGAGCAGCTTCGCGCCCTGCTCGCCGCCGGCCGGCAGCCCAGCATCGGCATGACGCTCGACTTCCAGCTGGTCGAGGTGGACGAGAAAGGCTTCGCCGCCTTCGAAGGCGTGCCCGGCGAGCACGTCTACAATCCGATCGGCACGGTGCACGGGGGCTACGCCGCCACCCTGCTCGATTCCGCCTGCGGCTGCGCCGTCCACGCCATGCTGGCGCCGGGCCAAGCCTACACCACGCTCGAACTCAAGATCGCCTACCACAAGGCCATGACCAAGGAGACCGGCAAGGTCCGCGCCGAGGGCCGCGTGCTGTCCATCGGCCGCCGCGCCGCCTTCAGCGAGGCCAAGCTCCTGGACAGCCATGGCCGCCTGCTCGCCTCCGCCACCTCCACCCTGCTGGTGATCACCCCTTGAGCACAGCCACCCTCACCGGCCGCGACCAGGTCGACGCGCCGGTCAAAACCCGCAGCGCGCCCAAGCTGTCGCCCCGCACCCTGCTGATGGTCGGCGGCGCCCTGGCGCTGTTCGCCGGCGGCGCGGCCTATATCGCCGCCGCCAAGCCGTCCGCCTCCACAGACGACGCCTATCTGCACGCCGACAGCACCACGGTGGCGCCCAAGGTGCGCGGCCTGGTCGCCGACATCCTGGTGAAGGACAACCAGCGGGTGACGGCCGGCCAGCCGCTGGTGCGGATCGATCCCGAGGAGTTCGACGCCCGCGTCGCCTCGGCCGCCGCCGACCTGCAGAACGCGGAGGCCAACGTCGCCTCGGCCAAGGCCGCCCTGGTCAGCCTGGACGCGGAACAGCAGCTCGCCGGCGCCCAGGTGCGCGCATCCCAGACCGCCATCGCCGCTTCCGACGCCCAGAACACCCGCGCCGACGCCGACCGCAAGCGCTTTGACGGCCTGGCCGGCAGTGGCGCGGTAACCGACCAGGAGGTCGATCTGGCCCGCGCCACCGCCGTGGCCATGCGCTCCAACGCCGACCACAGCCGCGCCGAACTGGCGGTCAGTCGCAACCAGGCCTCGGTGGTGCAGGCCAAGCGCCCCGGGCTGGAAGCCGCCCTGGCCCAGGCCGAGGCCGGCGTCGCCCGCGCCAAGGCCGCCCTGGACCTCGCCCGCCAGGACCAGGGCCACGCCCTGGTGCGCGCGCCCATCGACGGGGTGGTGGGCGACCGCCAGGCCCAGGTGGGCGACTACGTGCAGCCCGGCACCCGGTTGCTGGCCCTGGTGCCGGTGCAGGCGCTCTACGTCACCGCCAACTTCAAGGAGACCCAGGTCGCGCGCATGCTGGTCGGCCAGCCTGCGACCGTTCGGGTCGATGCTCTTGCGGGCCAGCGCCTGCATGGCCACGTGGAGAGCTTCGCCCCGGGCTCCGGCTCGGAATTCTCGCTACTGCCGTTCGAACCCGGTACAGGGAACTTCACCAAGATCGTGCAGCGGGTGCCGGTGCGCATCCGGCTCGATCCTGGCCAGCCCGGCCTGGCGCGGCTTCGCCCCGGCCTATCGGTGACGGCAGTCGTCGACCTGAAGGATCAGAACGGCAAGTGAAGACCGATATCGTTGTAACCGGCCTCGGCGTCGTCTCTCCCCTGGGCTGCGGCGCCGAACTGGCGTGGAAGCGGCTCTTGGCCGGTCAGTCCGGCCTGCGCCGCCTGCCCGACGAAACCGTGGACGAGGTGCCCTGCAAGGTCGGCGGCGTCGTCCCCTCCATCGCCGAGGACCCCGAGGGCGGCTTCGATCCCGACCGCACCATCGCGACCCGGGACCAGCGGCGCATGGACCGCTTCATCCAGTTCGCCGTGGCCGCCGCCGACGAGGCGCTGAAAGCCGCCAACTGGCCGCCCGAGGACGCCGAGGCGCGCGAGCGCACCGCCACCGTGATCGCCTCGGGCGTCGGCGGCTTCCCGGCCATGATCGAGGCCACCCGCATCACCGACACGCGCGGCCCGCGCAAGCTGTCGCCCTTCACCGTGCCCTCGTTCCTGGTCAACCTGGCCGCGGGCCAGATCTCCATCCGCCATGGGCTCAAGGGTCCGCTGGGCGCGCCGGTGACCGCCTGCGCCGCCAGCGTCCAGGCCATCGGCGACGCCGCCCGGCTGATCGCCTCGGGCGAGGCCGACGTGGCGGTGGCCGGCGGGGCGGAAGCCTGTATCGATCGCGTCAGCCTGGGCGCCTTCGCCGCCGCCCGCGCCCTGTCGACCAGCTTCAATGACACGCCGCAAGAGGCCTCGCGCCCCTATGACGTGGACCGCGACGGCTTCGTCATGGGCGAGGGCGCAGCCGTCCTGGTGCTGGAGCGCGCCGACCACGCCCGCGCCCGCGGCGCGCCGATCCTGGCCGAACTGCTGGGCTACGGCACCAGCGCCGACGCCTATCACATGACCGCCGGCCCCGAGGACGGCGAAGGCGCATTGCGCGCCATGCGCGTGGCCCTGAAGCAGGCCGGGCTGTCGCCCGCCGACATCGCCCACCTGAACGCCCACGCCACCTCGACGCCTGTGGGCGACGTGGGCGAGATGGCCGCCATCGCCAGCCTGTTCGGCCGCGGCGCGGGGCCCGCCATCTCGGCCACCAAGTCGGCCACCGGCCACCTGCTCGGCGCGGCAGGGGCGCTGGAGGCGGTGTTCACCATCCTGGCGCTGCGCGACCAGATCGCCCCGCCGACCCTGAACCTGACCACCCCCGACCCCAGGGCCGAGGGGCTGGACCTGGTTGGCCCGGCGGCGCGTCAGGTGGCCATGCGCTACGCCCTGTCCAACGGCTTCGGCTTCGGCGGGGTCAACGCCTCGGTGGTGTTCGGCCGCCCCGCATGATCCGGGTCTCTTTCCTCCGGGGACGGCGCTAAAAAGCGGAGCGCGTTCGAGCGGCGAAACCGCTCACACTTTCGCCTGACGCGCTCTGGCGCCCCGGAGGATAGAGCCATGCACCTCAGCTTCGAACGCCGCCCCTCGCCCGTCGGCGAGATGCTGCTGCTCAGCGACGAGGACGGCGCCCTGCGCGCCCTGGACTTCGGCGACTACGAGCCTCGGCTGCACGAGTTGCTGCGCCGCTACTATGGCGACTTCACCCTGGAGCAGGCCCAGGCCCCGGCCGCGGTGACCGAGGCGCTGGACCGCTATTTCGACGGCGATCTCGACGCCATCGACGTCCTGCCCACCGCCACCGGCGGCACCCTGTTCCAGAAGCAGGTCTGGGCGGCGCTGCGCACCATCCCAGCCGGCGCGACCTGGAGCTACGGCCAACTGGCGACCCAGCTCGGCCGCGCGGGCTCCAGCCGCGCGGTGGGCCTGGCCAACGGCGCCAACCCGGTGGCCATCGTCGTGCCCTGTCACCGCGTCATCGGCGCCAATGGCAGCCTGACCGGCTACGGCGGCGGCCTGCCGCGCAAGCAGTGGCTGCTCGACCACGAACGCCGCCACCGGCCCGAGGCCGGGCAGTTGCTCTAGGCCGCCGCGTCGGCGAACTCCCGGGCCACCCAGTCGAGAAACACCCGCACCCGCGGCGAGAGCTGGCGGTTGTGCGGATAGAGCAGCGACACCGGGGTCGGCGTGGGCGGGAAATCCGCCAGCACCTCGACCAGGGTCCCCGCCGCCAGGTCCGCCTCCAGGTGGTAGCGCGGGACCTGGATCAGCCCCAGGCCCAGGCGGGCGGCGGCCACATAGGTCTCGGCCCCGCTCACCGTCACCGGGCTTGGCAGCGTCACGGACCTGACCTCGCCGCCGACCGTGAACTCCAGCGGCAGCACCGCCCCGCTGGCGGTCGAGGCGAACCCCACCATGCGATGGCCGTCGAGCTGGTCAGGTCCGGCCGGAGCCCCGAACTGCTCCAGATAGGCCGGGCTGGCGTAGGTCGCCTCGGGCAGCATCGCCACCCGGCGGCCGACCATGGCGCTGTCCTGCAGGTCGCCCACCCGAAGCACGCAATCCACGCCCTCGCGCACCAGGTCGATCAGCCGGTCGCCTTCGCTGAGATGCAGGGTCAGCTCGGGATAGCGGGCCAAAAACCGCGGCAGGCCGGGCAGCAGGAACCGCCGCGCCAGGGTCCCATGCACGTCCACCCGCAGCAGCCCGCGCGGGCGGGCGTCGGAGAAGGCGCCCTCGGCCTCCTCGATGTCGGCCAGGATCGCCAGGCAGCGGCGGTAATAGGCCTCGCCGTCCAGGGTCGGGCTGACCTGGCGGGTGGTGCGCTGCAGCAGCCGCACGCCCAGCCGCGCCTCCAGCCCCTGCAGCGCCTCGGTCACGGTGGAGCGCGGCAGGTTCAGGTCCTGGGCCGCCAGGGTGAAGCTGCGCCGCTCCACGATGCGCACGAACAGGCGCATGGCGTCGATCCGGTCCATCCAGGCGCCTCCCAAACTGTTCCCACTGACCGAACAGTCATGTCGAACAACAGCAGATTATCCGGAATTCGGGAAGGCGCATGTTCTGGCCCGTCGGCATCGGGCCGGCCTCGAAAAGGCAGGAGACGAAAATGACTGAGCAAACTTCGAAGGTCGCGATCGTGACCGGGGCCTCGCGCGGCATCGGCGCGACGTTGGCCGAACGCCTGGCCCAGGACGGCTTCACCGTGGTGGTCAACTACGCCGGCGGCGCGGCAGAGGCCGAAGCGGTGGTGGCGCGCATCAAGTCGGCGGGCGGGAACGCCATCAGCGCCCAGGCCGACGTCAGCGACCCGGCCGCCATGCGCCGCATGTTCGACGCGGCCGAGACCGCCTTCGGCGGCGTGGACGTGCTGGTCAACAACGCCGGCGTCATGGCCCTGGCGCCCTTGGCCGACGTCACCGACGAAGACTTCGACCGCCTGATCGCCATCAACCTCAAGGGTGTGTTCAACGGCTTGCGCGAGGCGTCGCGGCGGCTGCGCGACGGCGGCCGCATCGTCAGCTTCTCCACCAGCGTGGTGGGGACCCTGCTGCCGACCTACGGCGTCTACACCGCCACCAAGGCCGCGGTCGAAACCATGACCCGCATCCTGTCCAAGGAGCTGGGCAAGCGGCAGATCACCGTCAACGCCATCGCCCCCGGCCCGGTCGCCACCGAGCTGTTCCTCAACGGCAAGTCGCCCGAGCTGATCGAGCGCCTGGCCAACATGGCGCCCCTGGCGCGGCTGGGCCAACCGGCGGACATCGCCAACGCCATCTCATTCCTGGTCGGTCCCCAGGGCGGTTGGATCAACGGCCAGGTGCTGCGCGCCAACGGCGGGATGGTCTGAGGACCATCCCCCTCTCCTTCCCCAACCTCCATCCCCATCGCGGCTTCATTCCGGTTTCGGAGATCGAACCATGAGCAAGATCATCGTCGTCACGGGCGCGTCCAGCGGCTTCGGCCTGATGGCGGCCCAGCACCTGGCCCAGGCCGGCCACACCGTCTACGCCTCCATGCGCGAGACCGAGGGCCGCAACGCGCCCCAGGTCGCCAAGGTGGCGGAATTCGCCAAGCAGTACGGCGTGGACCTGCGCGCCATCGAACTGGACGTGTCGTCCCAGCCCTCGGTGGACGCGGCCATCGCCCAGATCGTCGCCGCCCACGGCCGGCTGGACGTGGTGGTGCACAACGCCGGCCACATGGTCTACGGCCCGGCCGAAGCCTTCACCCCGGAACAGCTGGCCCAGCTCTACGACATCAACGTGCTGAGCACCCAGCGGGTCAATCGCGCCGCCCTGCCGCAGCTGCGCCGGCAGGGCGAAGGCCTGGTGTTGTGGGTCGGCTCGTCCAGCACCCGTGGCGGCACGCCGCCCTACCTGGCGCCCTACTTCGCCGCCAAGGCGGGCATGGACGCCATGGCGGTGTCCTATGCCGGCGAGCTGGCGCGCTGGGGGATCGAGACCAGCATCGTGGTCCCGGGCGCCTTCACCCAGGGCACCAACCACTTCCTCCACGCCGGCCACCCCGCCGACGAGGCCCGCGCCAAGGCCTATGACGACGGCCCCACCGGGGACTTCGGCGAAGTGGCGTTCAAGGGCCTGGCCGCGCTGGAGCCCGCCGACGCCGATCCGCAGGAAGTCGCCCGCGCCATCGTGCGGGTGGTGGACACGCCCTTCGGCAAGCGGCCATTCCGGGTGCACGTCGACCCGTCCCAGGACGGGGCCGAGATCGTCAACGGCGTGGCCGACCGAGTGCGCGCCGAACTGCTGCGCCGCATCGGGCTGGAAGACATCCTCAGCCCCCGCCAGAAGGGCTGATCCAGGCCCAGCTAGCCGCTGCGCCGCCCTCGCCCTCACCGGGCGGGGGCGGTCTCGCGTTCAGGACGCGCCGGCCATCGAGACCCTGCGCTTCCTGAGCCAGGCCAGCCCCCACGCCGCGACCCCGCTCAGCACCAGCACCGCCGAGGAGATCACCAGCTTCATCACCGCGCCTACCTTGTCGACCGTGTCGGGGCTGGGGGCCAGGGTGCAGAGGATGGCGCTGATGGTGACCAACAGGCCCGCCACCCCGGCGATCCGCGCCGTCCACACCCCGCCCGGCGGCGTCCAGCCGTCGGCGAGCTGGGGTCGGCCCTGGACCTTCAGATAGATCAGGAACAGGAACACGAACGGCAGGGTGTAGGAGAGCACGCTCATCGACACCAGGAAGTCGTAGGTGGCCCTCAGGTTGGCCCCGCCCTGGCCGATCGCCACCAGCACCACCGTGGCCAGGGCCTGCACCAGGATCGACACCACCGGCGCGCCGGTGCGCGGGCTGCGATAGCCGAAGCTGCGGGGCAGCACCTCGTCCACCCCGGCCGCGAACGGCAACCGCGCCGCCACCCCGAACCAGGCGCTGTAGCCGCCGAGGAAGGCCAGGGCCAGCAGCACCAGGGCGATCGGCGTCAGACTTGGCACGCCCAGCAGGGTCAGGCCGCTGTACAGCGCCTGGGGCACGCCCGACAGGCGCGAGTTCTGGGCCGGGGTCAGGATCGCCAGCATGGCCAGGGTGCCGATCCCATAGGCCAGCACCTGCAGCACGCCCACGGTGGTCAGGATCTGCACCACCTTCTTCGCCCCGCCCTCGATCTCGTCGCGCAGGAAGGCCAGCGACTCCGGGCCGCCGAAGGCGAACACCATGATCGACCACAGGATCGCCCCATCGGCGTTGATCGGCGGCCGCCAGGAGGTGTGGATCAGGTCGGTGGCCGGGCCGACGGGGCCGAGCGCGCGCGCCACGCCCGCCGCGATCAGCACCGCCAACAGGCCGAACATCGCCGTGGTGCCGAAGTTCGACACCCACTTTCCGGCCCCGAGGCCAAGCAGGTGCAGCACCGCCACCCCGATCGCCAGGGCCAGGGACACGCCCAGGAACACCGGCGGCTGCTGGATTATCGGCCCCAGGTGCCGCCCGGCCGCCAGCGCCAGGGCGTTGACGATGAACACCAAGAGGCCGGAGAAGAACGGCAGGTTGCAGGTCCAGTACAGCCAGCCGCAGACGAAGCCCGTGAACGGCCCCAGCGTCTCGCGCGCCCAGGCGTAGAGCCCGCCCTCGCCGGGAAAGCGCGCCGTCAGCTCCATGGTGGCGACGATCAGCGGGATCATGAACCCGAGCATGGCCGCCGCCCACATGAACAGCGACACCGGCCCCGCCGCGGCCGCCCCCGGCAGCCAGCGAATCGAGACCGAGGTGGCGAGCGTGAACAGGACCAGGTCCAGGAACCGCATTCGGCGTCTTGTCACGCGCCTGATCTCCGCGGGCGGACGCCCCCCTGCGTCCGCGCCAGGCTCAGGTTGGACGACAAATTCGTGTCACGGCAAGCGCGCGCACGTCACGGGAGACGTATTTCGTACCGCGCGCAGATGTAAGCTTGACGGAATGGCGTGCGGCTCGACCAATATTTGCTGCAAGAGCGGGGGGTTGCGATGCTGAAGTTCTTGTGTGCCCAGGCCGGCGCGGCCGCGATACTGAACGGCATGCACGCCGCCCCGCCCGCGCCGCCGCCCCAGGCGCCGGCGCCCGCCGCGCATGCCCACACCCAGGTCCAGGCCGAGGATCGCTATCCGGCGTTGGCCCACGCCATCCTGAAGCAGTTCATCGACACCGACACCACCCACGCCAAGGGCTCGAGCGGCCTGGCCGAACTGATCGCCCAGCGCGCCACCGCCGCCGGCTACGCGTCCGGCGACGTGCAGGTGCTGGCCCCGGCCGACCACCCGACCAAGGGCAATGTGATCATCCGCCTGCACGGCAAGGGCCTGGGCAAGCCGCTCCTGGCCAATGGCCACCTGGACGTGGTGGAGGCCAATCCCGAGGACTGGTCCACCGATCCGTTCAAGCTGACCGAGAAGGACGGCTATTTCTACGGTCGCGGAACCCAGGACATGAAGGGCGACGACGCCCTGATGCTGACCGAGGCGATCCGGCTGAAGCAGGAGGGCTTCGTCCCCGACCGCGACATCATCTTCGCCTTCACCGCCGACGAGGAAGCCGGCGGCGACGCCAACGGCATGAAGTGGCTGCTGGCCGAGCACCACGACCTGGTCGACGCCGGCGTCTCCATCAACCAGGACGGCGACGGGGCCGAGCTGAAGGCCGGCAAGCTGCTGTTCTTCGGGGTGGAGACCAGCGAGAAGCTCTACGTCACCTTCGAACTGGAGACGACCAACCGCGGCGGCCACAGCTCGGTGCCACGCGCCGACAACGCCATCTATCAGATGACCGCCGCGCTCGGCCGGCTGCAAGCGTTCAGCTTCCCCACCAAGACCACGCCCACCACCCGCGCCTTCTTCAAGGCCTACGCCAACCTGCAGACCGGCCAGACCAAGGCCGACATGCTGCGGGCGGCCGAGGGGGATCTCGATCCCAAGCTGGTGAAGCGGCTGAGCGCCGATCCCCTGGTCAACGCCACCCTGCACACCACCTGCGTCACCACCGTGATCAGCGGCGGCCAGGGCGAGAGCGCCCTGCCCGAGCGGGTCCACGCCACCGTGCAGTGCCGCGTCATGCCGGGCGAGACGCCCGACGAGATCCGCGCCACCCTGGCCAAGCTCATCGACGACCCCGGCGTGAAGATCAGCATGGACGGTCCGATCGATCCCAGCCCCGAGACCACCCCGACGCCGCAGATGCTGGACCGCTACAAGGCGGCGGTGTCGGGCTTCTGGCCCAACCCGCTGGTGGTGCCCGACATGCAGGTGGGCGCCTCGGACTCGGTCTATACTCGCGAGGCCGGCATCCCGAGCTATGTCGCTTCCGCCCTCGCCATCGACCTGGACGACCACCGCGAGCATGGCCGCGACGAGCGCATCCGCGTCTCGGCCTTCTATCGCGGCGTGGCCTATATCGACCGGCTGATGAAGATCATGTCGGCCAAGGACTGAGCGTGACCCGAGCCTTTTCCCGCGAGGCGGCCGAGGTCCGCCGGGCGGAACTGATCGCGGCGACGCTGCAGAGCCTGGCCGAGCGCGGACCCGGCGCGGCCTCGGTGCGCGACGTGGCCAGGCGCGCCGGGGTCTCGCCCGGACTGCTGCGCCACCATTTCGGCAGCTTCTCCAACCTGCTGGCCGAGGCCTATGGCCAAGTGGTGGCGCGGGTGGACACCGCCTTGGACAGCGCTGTGCGCCACGCCGGCGGCGACGCCGAGCAGCGGATGCAGGCCTTCCTGGAGGCCAGCTTCAGCGAAGCGATCGTCAACGGCGAGCTGCTCTCGGCGTGGCTGGCGTTCTGGAGCCTGGTGCGGGTCGATCCCGAAATCGCCGCCAAGCACGGCGAGACCTATGTCGCCTATCGCCGGCGGCTGGAACGGTTGCTGGACGACCTGGCCCGGGCGCGCAAGTGCAAGCTCGACCTGCGCCATGCCGCCATTGGCCTGTCGGCGCTGCTGGACGGTCTGTGGCTGGAGCTGTGCCTGGACCCCGACAGCTATTCCCGCGCCGAAGCGGTGGCCATCGCGCGGGGATGGGTGGAGGCGTTGCTCCAAACCCCTCTCCCCCTGCGGGAGAGGGAGGGGCCCATCGCATAGCGATGGGAGGGTGAGGGGTCGCGCCGCGCATCACTTTTCCGCTCATCCCCGCGAAGGCGGGGATCCAGATCATAGAGCCGAAACCTTCAGGAACCTGGCTCCGCAAATTCCGGACCGCCCAGCGCCTTACGATCTGGGTCCCCGCCTTCGCGGGGATGAGCGGCTGTTGAGGCTTGCCCCCTCCGCAAAACTATACGACTGTACAGCAAGCAACGTGCGGAGCCCGCCATGGCCCAAGCCGTCCAGGAAAGCCTGCCCGCCTGGCTGTACACCGATCCGGCCTTCTTCGAGCTGGAGCGCACCAAGCTGTTTCCGCAGGGCTGGCAGATCGTCTGCCACGTCAACGACATCCCCGAGGCCGGCGACTATCAGGCTTTTGACATCCTCGACGAAAAGGTCCTGACCGTCCGCGGCGAGGACGGCGGGGTGCGCAGTTTCAACAATGTCTGCCGCCACCGCGCCTCGCGCCTGGCCGACGGAAACGCCGGCAACTGCGGCCACCGGCTGGTCTGCCCCTACCACGCCTGGAGCTACGGCCTGGACGGGCGGCTGGCGGCGATCCCGCGCTGGCAGCAGTTCGAAGGCCAGGACACCGCCGAGTTGGGCCTGAAGCCGCTGGAGCAGGAGATCTGGCGCGGCTTCGTGTTCGTGCGTTTTACCCCCGGGCTGCCCAGCGTCGCCGAGATGATGGCCCCCTATGACGCCGAGATCGAACCCTACGGCTTCGAGGAGCTCCAGCCACTGGGCACGGTGGTGATGCGCCCGCGGCCGGTGAACTGGAAGAACGTGGCCGACAACTACGCCGACGGCCTGCACATCCCCGTCGCCCACCCCGGCCTGTCGCGCCTGTTCGCCGGCACCTATGCGCTGGAGGCCCAGCCCTGGGTCGACAAGATGTCGGGCGTGGTCACCGAAAAACCGTCCAGCAACTGGTGCGAGCGCGGCTACCAGTCGCTGCTGCCCGCGTTCGCCCACCTGCCGGAGAGCCACCGACGGACCTGGAACTACTACAAGCTGTGGCCGAACATGGCCTTCGACGTCTATCCCGACCAGGTGGACTTCATGCAGTTCATCCCGGTCTCGGCCACCGAGACCCTGATCCGCGAGATCGCCTATGTCCGCCCCGACGCCCGGCGCGAGGCCAAGGTGGCGCGCTATCTGAACTGGCGCATCAACCGCCAGGTCAACGCCGAGGACACGGTGCTGATCGCGCGGGTGCAGGCGGGCATGGGCTCGTCCAGCTATGTCAGCGGGCCGCTGTCCCCGGCCGAGCCGTGCCTGGCCAGCTTCGCCGATCGCATGCGCACCGCCATCCCCGAAGCCGCCCTTCCCCATCCGCCGCAGCGCCACGCCGCCTGATATCCAATCGTCCATCCCCGCGCAGACGGGGACCTGTACGCCAAGGGCAAGGAAACCCATGAACACCAGCGACGTCGTCATTGTCGGCGGGGGCCACAACGGCCTGGTCTGCGCCTTCTACCTCGCCCGCGCCGGGCTGAAGGTGACGGTGCTGGAGCGCCGCCACGTGGTGGGCGGGGCGGCGGTGACCGAGGAGTTCCACCCGGGCTTTCGCAACTCCACCGCCAGCTACACCGTCTCGCTCTTGAACCCCAAGGTCATCGCCGACATGGGCCTGCCCACGCACGGGCTGAAGATCGTCCACCGTCGCGCCGCCAACTTCCTGCCGCTGAACGACAAGGAGTACTTCATCGTCGGCGAGGGTCGCACCAAGGCCGAGACCGCCAAGTTCTCGCAGCGCGACGCCGAGCGGCTGGACGCCTACAACGACCGCCTGGAAGCCATCGCCGACGTGCTGCGCGACCTGGTGCTGCAGACCCCGCCCAACGTCGAGATGGGCGGCGGCCTGGCGGGCTTTGGCGAACTGCTGAAGGGCGCGAGCCTCGGCCGCTCGCTGGCCAAGCTCGACACCACCGCCCGGCGCGACCTCTTGGCCCTGTTCTCGCAGTCGGCCGGCGACTGGCTGGACGGCTGGTTCGAGAGCGCGCCGATCAAGGCCGCCTTCGGCTTCGACGGCATCGTCGGCGCCTATGCCAGCCCCTACAGCCCCGGCACCGCCTATGTGCTGCTGCACCACGTGTTCGGCGAGGTGAACGGCAAGAAGGGGACCTGGGGCCACGCCATCGGCGGCATGGGCGCCATCACCCAGGCCATGGCCAGCGCCTGCCGCGTGCTGGGCGTGGATATCCGCACCGACGCCGCCGTGCGCGAAGTGGTGGTGGAGAACGGCCGCGCCACCCGCGTGGTCACCGAGGCAGGCGACAGCTTCGCCGGCCGCGCCATCGTCTCCAACCTGAACCCCAAGCTGCTGTTCGAAAAGCTGGTCGATCCGGCGGCCCAGCCCGACGACTTCCGCGAGCGCATCGCCCGCTATCGCTGCGGCTCGGCCACCTTCCGCATGAACGTGGCCCTGTCCGAGCTGCCCAACTTCACCTGCCTGCCGAACAGGCCAGGCGAAGGGCCGGGCGACCACCTGACCGGCGGCATCATCATCGCCCCGTCCCTGGCCTATATGGAGCGCGCCTACGCCGACGCCCGCGCCTATGGCTGGTCGCGCGAGCCGATCGTGGAGCTGCTGATCCCCTCGACGCTGGACGACAGCCTGGCCCCTCCGGGCCAGCACGTGGCCAGCCTGTTCTGCCAGCACGTGGCGCCGGAACTGCCCGACGGCCGCTCCTGGGACGACCACCGCGACGAGGTGGCCGACCTGATGATCGACACCGTCGAGCGCCACGCCCCGGGCTTCAAGGCCTCGGTGCTGGGCCGCAAGGCCCTGACGCCGCTGGACCTGGAACGCACCTTCGGCCTGATCGGCGGAGACATCATGCACGGGGTGCTGAGCCTGGACCAGATGTTCAGCGCCCGCCCGGTGCTGGGCCACGGCCATTATCGCAGCCCCATCGCCGGCCTGTACCAGTGCGGTGCGGGCACCCATCCCGGCGGCGGTGTCACCGGCGCGCCGGGCCACAACGCCGCCCACGAGATCCTCAAGGACCTCGGTCGCCGCATGGCTGGGCGCCGGGCGGCGAAGGCGCGCGCCTAGACGGTCACAGCTTCCCCGCCAGCGTGGCGATGAGCAGGGCGGCGGGGACCAGCAGGGCCTGGGCCAGCAGCGCGCCCGCCACCCGGGCGGCGGACAGCCAGACCACCGCCCGCCGGAACGCCGCCTCGCTGGTGCGCCCCTCCACCACGTCGTCGGTCATGATCGACAGGTAGGGGTCGATGCACACCGCCAGCACCACCGTGGCCACCCCGTTGACCACCGACGACAGGGTGCTGGCGGTCACGCGGTAGGCCGGGTTCAGCGAACCGGCGTACAGCGCGGCGAACACCGCCACCGTCGCCAGGGCCTGGGCGCCCACGTTGAGCACGATGACCATCGGCGACAGCTCACGCGTGGGCCGCAGGTCCTTGAAGTGGGTCGACGCCGGCAGGGTGACGGAATCGCGGATGTAGGACAGCCCACCCTTGGCGAAACCGTGCATCAAGAGCTTGGGGATCGAGCGGTGCACCTGGAAGTGCCGCACCGCGCGGCTGAGCAGGCGCTGGAAGGTCGGCACCCCGATCATGCCGACCAGGGCGGCGGCGGCGGCCGACAGCAGCAGGATGCGGAAGTCCATCAGCAGGTGGTTGGGGACCCCGCCCTTCAGCGTCGCCTCGATCCGCTTGGCCAGGAACGGCCCCTGGAAGGTGTTGGAGGTGCGCGAGACCAGCACCAGTACGTTGAACAGGGCGAACGACACCGCGATCCGCCGCGTCCTGACCCCGGCGATGCGGACCGCATAGGCGAGCGTGCCGATCAGGTGGATGACGAAAGTGAGCGCGCACAGGCCCGCCAACTGCCAATCCATGAAATCCCCCACAACCCCGTCGTCGCCACATGCGCGATCTCTACCGGGAGATTAGACGGAGCCCGCTTCCCCTGGCGAGGGCCCGGATTTCACGGCCCACCCGTTTCACAACGCACCAGTCAGGTTTCGTTCAGGCTCAGCGCACGAGGATGCAAGTCCAACAGGGGCGGCTCCCAGCGCCCCGCAGAAAAGTTAAGAGGATGGCCTGACATGAAGAAGCTGGTTCTTGGCGTCGCGACGGCGCTGTCCCTCGCCGCGGGTGCGGCCTCCGCTCAAGCGGCGCAGCCGCTGGTGATCGGCGTCGATCATCCCGGCGCCGTGGTGCTGGAAAAGACCCAATACGTTTTCGGCGGCCACGACTTCTGCTGGTACGACAACGCCTGGCGCGGCCCGGGCTTCTACTACTGCGGCGCCGCCTGGCGGCGTGGCTACGGCTGGGGCGGCCCGGTCGGCTGGCGCGGCTGGTACGGCGGCGGGACCTACTGGCGCAACGGCGCCTGGATCGGCCCGCGCAACTACAACCACCGCGAATGGGGCGGCTGGCGCGGCGGCCGCGACTGGCACGGCGGCGATCACGGCGGCGATCATCGTCACTACTGATCGCTGGCGTCGCCAGACATGAAAACGGCGTGGGCCAAGGCCCACGCCGCCAAGGCCTGGAGGGCTCGGCGACGCCGAGCCCCTTTTCGCATCAAAGCCCTAGAACTTCTGGCCCAGCTTGATGCCGACCTGCATGGGCTGGATCGGCACCACATAGACCGCCTGCGGAATACCGGACACCTGGGCTGCGCAAACCGACACGGTGCAGGGGGTGTAGCGGTTCTCCTGGCCACGCTCGTCGAAGGCGTTCTTGATGAAGGCCTCCAGCGACAGGTTGCCCCGGTCGACCCCGAACGAGAAGTCGGCGGTGACGTACGAAGGCATGGTGCCCAGCGACTCCACGTCGGCGGTGCGCAGGCCGGCGTAGTTCTTGGTCAGATACACCGCCGCCGCCTGGACGTGGGCGTTCCAGTCCAGCAGCTGGAAGGTGTAGCGGGCGGTGACGTTGCCCTTGAACTTGGGCGTGTAGGGCAGCTGGGACCCCTTCACCGCGACAGCATCCGCATTGGCGCAGGTCTGCAGCAGGTTGCCGTTGGCGTCGGCGCCGCAGAAGTTTTTGGTCAGGCGCGCGTCGTTGTAGGCGCCGCCGGCCGAGAAGCTCAGATGCTCGGTCGCCCGCCAATCGGAGCTCAGCTCCATGCCCTTGATGTTCGCCTGGGGCGCGTTTTGGATGATCGTCAGGCTGTTCGGGCCCAGATAGGAGAACTGGAACTGGTTCCAGTCCTCGTCATACAGGGCGCCGTTGAACACCAGCCGGTGATCGAACCAAGAGGTCTTGAAGCCGACCTCGTAGTTGCTCAGCGTATCGGCCTGATACGGGCCGAAGTTGCCGTTCCGGTTCACCCCGCCCGGGCGATAGCCGGTGGAATAGGTGAAGTAGACCAGCCGCTGAGAATCGAAGCGATAGGTGAGGTTGGCCTTGTGCGTCTCGCCTGAGGCGGAGACGGTCTTGTTCAGGTCCTGGCAGGGCGTCCCACGATAGGTGCTGTTGTTGAAGCAGGTGGCGACGCCCTCGTGTGAGCTGTAGTTGTCGCTGAAGCCGTAGAAGCCCTGCAACGAGTTGCGGTAGGCGTAGCCGCGCACGCCGGCGGTGAGGCTGAGCTTGGGCGTGATGTCGAAGGTCGCCTCGGCATAGGCCGCCACGTCGCGGTCGATACGCATCTGGTCGGTGAGCCAGAGGGTGTTGGCGTAGCCGGGCACGCTGATGTCGCTGCCCAGCCCCTGGATCTCGTAATCCTGGATGATCCAGTGGGTCTGGCGTTCCTCGAACAGGCCGGCGATGAAGTGCAGCCGGTCGCTGGCCGGCGAGACGATGCGGATTTCGTTGCTGCGCTTGGTGAAGTGGTCGTGGCCGATAATCTCCTGCGAGGGATTGGCCAGGGGGTTGCCGTCGTTTCCGGTCCAGAAGGCGCCGGAGCCGAAGATGGCGTCGTAGAAGATCGAATAGTCGGTGTAGTCCTGGCGCGCGTCGATCGTGCGCATGAAGTAGCCGCCCGAATAGACCACATCCAGGTTGCCGATCTTGCCGTTCACGCTCAGGCCGGCCTGGATGAAGCGGTCGTGGTCGGTGTCGGGCTGGAACCGGTTCACCTGCAGGTCGCCGACGCTGGGCTCGTAGCCGAACACGCCGTCGATGCGCTGGTCCTGGCCGAAGGCGGTGGTGGTGACGCTCCAGTCGTTGTTGATGTCGTACTTCGCCGCCGCCCGGCCGCCCCAGGTGTCGACCTTGTTGAAGTCGTTCTTGACCAGGGCGTTGTTGTTGATGGTGTCGCCGGAGGTGGCGAAGGTGCGCTGGCCGGGCACGTTGTCGATATAGCCGCCGTCATGCTCGGTCCAGCCGACCAGACGCACGGCCAGCTTGTCGGTGATCGGCTGGTTGAGGAAGCCCTCGGCGACGTAGCCCGGGCCGCCGTGCTCGAAGGTGTTGCCCTGCAGGTCGTAGCCGGCGCTGAAGCCCGAGGTGGAGGGCTTGTTGGTGATCAGGCGCAGGGTGCCGGCCTCGGAGCTGGCCCCGTACAGGGTGCCCTGCGGCCCCGGCAGCACCTCGATGCGGGCCAGGTCGTAGGCGTGCACGTCGATGGTGCCGCCGATGGTGGTGACGGGCAGGTCGTCCAGATAGACGCCCACGCTGGGCAGCGGGCCTGAGTGGTTGGCGTTGTCGCCGCTGGACACGCCGCGCATGTAGATGCTGGTCTGGCTGGGCAACTGGCTCTGGAAGTCGACGCTGGGCGTGTACTTCACATAGTCCTGGAACTGGGTGACGTTCAGCTGCTCGAGCTTGCGGTTGTCGAGCGCCTGGATGCTGATCGCCACGTGCTGGATGCTTTCCGAGCGCCGCGATGCGGTGACGACCACTTCCTGGAGCTGCGAGCCCGGGGATGTGGTTTGGGGCGTCGCCGGGGCGGCGGCCGGGGCCGGGGCCGGTGCGGGCGCCGCCGGCGCCATGGTCTGGGCCAGGGCCGCGCCGCCGCGCGCGAGCATGGTGGAAGCCAGCAAGGTGGCCGCCAAGGTATTCCCGGCCCGGAAAGTCAAAGCGGCCTTTTTCGACGTCTTCACTTTAATAAACCCCCATTTTATCGACCCGGACCCCCGTCCCGGTCGTGTCGTCCCCCGGCGGTTAGCCCGCCATGTCAGGATCTTCCTGCAGCACCGGTCCCAGCGCCGCCCGCAGCGGCCCCAGGTGGGCTGAATAGTTGCGCCACTGCTCCAGCCCCTCGCGGAAGATCGGGCGGCGCACCTGCTCGGAACTGGCGGTGCGCACGGCGCGCTCGGTCTCGTAGAAGCGCAGGCAGGCCGGATCGAACGGCAGGCCGCAGTAGTCGAGCAGCCGCCGCACTTCGCGCTCGGTATGCTCGACCATGTCCTCGTAGATCACCCGATGCACCCGGCCCGGCTGCACCTGGTCGAAGTGGGCCATCAGCTCCACATAGTCGCGGTAGTAGTGGCCAAGGTCAGCCAGGTCGTAGGAGAAGTTCTGGCCGCGGGCGAAATGCTGCTTGAAGGCCGAGAAGCAGGTCGCCAGCGGATGGCGGCGCGCGTCGATGATCTTGGCGTTGGGCAGGATCAGCCGGATCAGGCCGACGTGCAGCCAGTTGTTCGGCATCTTGTCGATGAAGAACGGCCGGCCCGACTTGCGGTGGATACGAGTGCGCTCCAGGAACCTTTGGCCAAGGGCGCCCAGCGCCTCGCCGTCGAGCCCCGCCACACCCTCGGGATAGCCGCCGCCCTCGTCGCCGACGAGCCGGGCGATGGCGGTGATCTCGGGCAGCTCCATGGTGCCCTCCACGTCGGGATGGCTGGAGAGGATCTGCTCGATCAGGGTCGAGCCCGAGCGTGGCAGGCCGAGGATGAAGATCGGATCGGGCGACGGGTCGCCCAGCCCCGCCTTGGCCGCGAACAGTTCGGCGCTGAACGCCTCGGCGGCCTTGCGGGCCTGGCGCGAGGTCTCGGCGGCGCTGTAGCCCAGGCGCGCCTTCTGGATCGCCGCGCCCACCGCGTAATGGCGAAACGACTCGTCGTAGCGCTCGAAGTCCTCCAGCGCCTTGCCGAGCGCATAGTTCAGGTGCAGCCGGTCCTCGTCGTCGAGGTCGGGCGTCGCCAGCGCGCCCAGCATGGCCGCGATCTGCTCGGGGCTGAAGTGGAAGGTCTTGAGGTTGGCCAGGCTCCACCACGCCTCGCCCAGCGTCGGGGCCAGCGCGATGCAGCGCAGATAGGCCTCCACGCTGTCGGCCTGCCGCCCCACCGTCTTCAGCACATGGCCCAGGCTCAGCCACAGGCGCGGCTGGTCGGCATGGCGTTGCAGCAGGCCCTCATAGGCGGCGGCGCTGCGCTCATAGTCCCCGACCGAGGCCAGGACGGCGGCGTTGAGGCTGAGATGGGCGGGGTTGTTGGGCTCGACCTCGAGCAGGCGCTCGACCTCGACCAGGGCCTCGGCCGCCTTGTTGTGCCGGTTCAGCACCCCGGCATAGGTGCGCCGCGCCGCGACGAAGCCGGGCGCCAGCTCCAGGCAACGCTCCAGCATGGCCTCGGCCTCGCTGTAGCGGCCGAACCGGGCGCCCACCTCGGCCAGCATCCGCAGGGCCGCGACGTCGGTGGGATGGGCGCGCAGGCGCGTGCGCAGCAGGCCCTCGGCCAGGTCCAGTTCGTTGCGGTTCAGCGCGTCACCGGCGCGCATCAGCTCGGCATCGTTCACCCCGGTCTCGACGTGACGCACATAGGCCACGCTAGCGCCGGCGGGATCGCCGGCCTGGCTCAGCAGGTCGCCAAGCGTGCGCCACACCCCAGGGCGCCCCGGCTCCAGCCGGGCGAGGTTCTGGGTCTGGGCGATCTGCAGGATCAGCCGCGCTTCCGGCTGGCTGGGGACCGAGGCCAAGATCTCGCGCGCCTGGGCCGCGGCCAGGTCCGGGCTGCGGCCCAGAAGCCGCCATGCATGTGCGACCGCAGTGGCCACGGAGCCCACCGGGGCCCCGGGCGGCGAACCTGCAGTTGATTCACGCTCGGCCAGTCGCATCTCCATGCGCAAAGACTGCCCTCGCCGGCTCTGCTCCGGCGAGCGCCTGATATCGCAGCGAAGTCAAACCCCTACAGCCGCCGAAATAAGCAGCTTTGATGAGGAGTGACGCCCAAGTTTTGAGCGTTGGCAACACCCAAAACGTCAAACGTTATCAGATAACAGTCGCTAACCGTCGACCCATTTGCAGGTTTTGCGACCCTGGGGACTCGCACACCAGCCGCTTTCCATCGACCCCTTCACCAGTTCGATCCAGGGATCGCCAACACAGTCGCGCCAACCCGGCGCGAAATCCTCTTCCGAGACATCCGGCGAGAAGGTCGGCCGGCCCTGCCAGACGTAGAAGGGCGTCATGGCCGACAGGCCGCCGAAACTGCCCCAGCCCATGACCATGCCGCAGATGCGTCCGGTGTGGGTCGCCCACACCGCCCCGTATTCCAGCGGCCGGCCCTGCTTCAGCCGCGCGACCATGGCGGGCTGCGCCATGGCCCAGGCCCGCCGGTCGCGCCCTGATGCGGCGGCGCGGCTGGCGTGGTCATGCAGATAGACCCCCGCCGCCACCGGGACGGTCGCCACCAGCACCACGATGAACGCCGCGTCGAGCATGTCCCCCGACCGTCCCAGGCCGAAGCGCCTGCGCCGCCGCACCGGCCCCTTGCTCATCGCCGTCATTGCCGCCTCCCCTTGTTGTTGTCTTGAGCTTTGGGCGCGCGCCGTCCCTCGCCCGCGCGACAGCGCGAGCCATCAGGCCCGTCCGAAGATAAAGGGTCCGAGGTCGCCGCCGGCCCTAGCCGCGCCGCGACAGCTGCAGTTCGAGGGCGACAGCGGCGGGAAGCGGCCTCACCTGCGCCCCCTGGCGAGGTGGGGCCAGGGTCCAGACCGAGGCCGCCGCCAGCACCGCCAGGGTGCCCACCAGGGTCAGCCCCGCCATGTAGCGGCGCAGCGTCGGCTCGGGCCGCGCCAGCAGGCGCAGCCGCCACTCCAGCGGATGCCGTCCACCCGCCGCCCAGGGACAGGCCAAACCGGTGCGTCCGCCCGGCAAGTGCGCCTTCAGCAGCGCCTCGGCATAGGCGCGGCGTTCGCGCGGCCGGCCTTCCAGCACCCGCGCGTCGCAGGCCGCCTCCTGGTCCAGTCGCGCCAGGTTGGCCGCCAGGTGGACCAGCGGATTAAACCAGGCCAGCACCTGCGCCAGGGCGATCACTAGGTTGGCGAGGTTGTCGCCCCTTTGCATATGGGCCCGCTCGTGCCGGCGGATGAAGCCACGCTCGGCCTCGGTGAAGCGCTCGACATAGTCGAAGGGCGTCACCAGCCGCGGCGCCGCCACCCCGACGATGGCCGGCCCCGCCAGGCCCAGCCGCGCCAGGCGGCGAAACCGCATCTCGGCCAGCAGGATCAGCAGCGCCAACCCCAGCGCCCCCACCAGCCAGGCCGCCGTCAGGGCGTGGGCCCAATCGGCCCAGAAGCCGTCGTCGGTCAGGGCCCGCAGCCAGGTCCCGCCGGTCGCGCGCCCGCCCGCGCCGAACAGGCTGTCGCGGCTCATGAACTCGGCCAGCGTCGGGAACAGGCTGGTCAGGGCCGCCGCCGGCGCCAGCGCCCACAGGCCATAGGCGATGTCCGGTCCCGCCAGCCGCCGCACCGGGCCGCGCAACGCCACGACCGCCAGGATCGCCAGGCTGGCGGCGATCTGGGCCCGCAACAGGCCCAGGACGAACAGCTCACTCAGGGTCGGAGCGGTCATCGTCCAGCTCGTCCAACAGGCGGCGCAGGCGCTTGACCTCGTCCTTGGACAGGGCCCGATGCTCGGCGAAATGGGCCACCAGCGGCGTCAGCCGCCCCCCGAACAGCCGATCCAGCAGGCCCTGGCTTTCGGACTGGAGATATTCCGCGCGCTGCAGCTCCGGCACGTAGCGTACCCGCCCGTCGATGCGCTCGGAGCGGATCGCCTTGCGCTTCATCAGGCGGTGGACCAGGGTCTTGACCGTCGCCGCGCCCCAGTTCTGGTCGGCGACCTCGGCGACGACGTCCTCCATCGCCAGGGGGCCCCGGCGCCAGAGCGCGTCCATGATGTGGCTTTCGGCGGGAGTGATGCTCATCAGCTTACATCCGTAATGACCCCAAGCTACGCCCGTAAACTCAGCTGTCAAGCGGCATGGGCCATCGCCCAGAATTTCCCCTCTTGCCGCCGCCGCGGAACGCGGGTGAAACTGCGATCACACATCCGGCGACCTCCGGTTCCGGGCCGCCCCAGCTGTCGAAGGCCAAGCCATGACCTCGGAAATTAAGCCCGGTGAATTTGGCGGCGCGCAGGAACTGCCGAACTCGACGCCCGACCTGGCGGCGTTCTGGATGCCGTTCACCAACAACCGCTACTTCAAGCAGAACCCGCGCCTGCTGGCCTCGGCCGAGGGCATGTACTACCGCACCCCCACCGGCCGGCCGGTGCTGGACGCGGTGGCGGGGCTGTGGTGCGTCAACGCCGGTCACGGCCGGCGCGAGATCGTGGCGGCGATCCAGGAACAGGCGGCGATCCTCGACTTCGCCCCGACCTTCCAGCTCGGCCATCCCAAGGCGTTCGAGCTGTCCACCCGCCTGGCCGAGATCATGCCGAAGGGGCTGGACCGCATCTTCCTGACCAATTCGGGCTCGGAATCGGCCGACACGGCGCTGAAGATCGCGCTGGCCTACCAGCGCGCCCGCGGCCAGGGTCACCGCTTCCGCCTGATCGGTCGGGCGCGGGGCTATCACGGCGTCAACTTCGGCGGCATCTCGGTGGGCGGCATCGGCGGCAACCGCGGCTACCAGGCCCAGGTCTGGGGCGTGGACCACCTGTCGGCCACCTACGATCCGAAGTCCCACTTCTCCCGCGGCCAGCCCGAGCAGGGCGCCGACATGGCCGACGAGCTGGAAAAGCTGATCGGCGTGCATGGGCCGGAGTCCATCGCCGCGGTGATGGTCGAGCCGGTGGCGGGCTCCACCGGCGTGCTGGTCCCGCCCCAGGGCTACTTGCAGCGCCTGCGCGAGATCACCGCCAGGCACGGCATCGTGCTGATCTTCGACGAGGTGATCACCGCCTTCGGCCGGGTGGGCGCGGCCACCGCCGCCGAGGCGTTCGGCGTCACGCCCGACATCCTCACCATGGCCAAGGGCCTGACCAACGGCGCCGCCCCCATGGGCGCGGTGGCCGTCAGCCGCGCCCTGCACGACCAGGTGGTCGACGCCGCCGCGCCGGGGATCGAGCTGTTCCACGGCTATACCTATTCCGGCCACCCGCTCTGCGCCGCGGCGGGACTGGCGACGCTGGAGCTCTACGCCCGCGACCGGCTGTTCGAGCGCGCGGCCGAACTGGCCCCCTACTGGGAAGACGCCGCCCACAGCCTGCGCGACCGCAGCCGGGTGAAGGACATCCGCAATATCGGCCTGGTGGCCGGGATCGAGCTGGAGCCGCGCCCCGGCGCGCCAGGCGCGCGGGGCATGGAGATCTTCCACCGCTGCTTCGACGAGGGCCTGCTGATCCGCGTCACCGGCGACACCATCGCCCTGTCGCCGCCGCTGATCATCGAGAAGGCCGAGATCGACGAGATCTTCGGCCGCCTGGCCAAGGCCATCGACGAGATCGCGTGATCCGCTTTTCCTGCTCAGCTGATTTGCAACCTCGTGAGCATTCAACCTCCGCTCATTCCCGCGAAGGCGGGAATCCAGATCAAGCCCGCTGACGGCTCAGAATGAATCTGGATCCCCGCCTTCGCGGGGATGAGCGGAGATGGATGGCCCCACGCTTCGAGAGCCAGACACGTCATGCCGCCAGCCCAGATTCCGCGCCGCTCCCTGCTGACGGGCCTGGGCGCCACGGCCGCCATCGGGCTGAGCTTCGGGCTCGACGCCTGCTCGCGCCCCACGCCCAAGGTGGGCAAGAACGGCGAGGTGCAGCGGCTCAACTTCTACAACTGGGACACCTACATCGGCAAAACCACGCTGAAGGACTTCCGCCGCGCCAGCGGCATCCGGGTGGACATGAGCCTGTTCGCCACCAACGACGAGCTGTTCGCCAAGCTCAAGGCCGGCAATCCCGGCTTCGACGTGATCGTCCCCTCCAACGAGTTCGTGCAGCGCATGGTCGCCGCCGACATGCTGGAGCCGCTGGACCACCACCGCATCCCCAACCTGAAGAACCTGTTCCCCCAGTTCGTCGACGTGCCGTTCGACCCCGGCCGCAAATGGTCGATCCCCTACACCTGGGACTGCCTGGGCATCGGCTATCGCAAGTCCAAGGTCGACGGCGTGCCCGACAGCTGGAAGTGGCTGTTCGACAGCCCCCGCTACCGCGGCCGCATCGGCGTCTATTCCGAAGCCAACGACCTGATGGGCTGCGTGACCAAGTACCTGGGCCATTCGGTGCACCACATCCCGCCGGCGGTGCTCGACCAGGGGGTGGCGCTGATGATCAAGCAGAAGCCCAACATCAAGGTGTTCCACGACGACAACGGCCAGGACCTGCTGCTGGCCGGCGACATCGACATTGTGATGGAGTTCAACGGCGACATCGCCCAGGTGATGCGCGAGGACGAGGACCTGGACTTCGTGGTGCCCAAGGAAGGCAGCGTGCTGCACTCCGACGCCCTGTGCATCCCCAAGGGCGCGCCGCGGTCCGACAACGCCCACCAGTTCCTGAACTACATCCTCTCGCCCCAGGCGGGCGCCGAGCTGTCGCGCGCCATCCTGTATCCGAGCCCCAACGCCGCCTCGACGGCGATCATGCCGGCGTCCTACCGCGACAACCCGGTGATCTTCCCGCCCGCAGACCGGCTGGCCAAGTGCGAGTACCACATCTTCGAAGGCCAGGAGCAGCTCCAGCGCTTCGACGAGGCCGTGACTCGCATTCGGGCGGCATGACCCACCTTCAGCCCAGACGGCGAACCTCGAAATAGGCGGTGTCGCTGCCGGCGGTGTGGGCCAGGAAGAACACCGAGAGCGGCTTCCCGTCCTCCATCTGCAGGGTCACGTCGCCCGCGGAGAAGGCCGAGCGCATGACCTCGGGATCGCCTGTCGCCGATCCGCGCCCCGATTTCAGGTTGTCCCCGCTGCCGATCTGATAGGCGACCGCATAGGCGTTCCTGGCGACCAGCAGTCGCCCCTCGCCGGTGGTCGTGGGGAGCTTCTTCTGCGTTCTCATCATCGCAAGGCAACGCTTGGAGACGCGATTTGGCTCCGGGCGGCCTGGGTCGCCGCTCCCCCCGGTCCGCCTCGCCCTTGACGCTCAATGCAAGACACCGCCACCTGTGGGGCGCATCCGCTGGGCGGGGTTATATCCTTCGGCAACGCTCAAGCGATCCCGGAGCATGGCCTATGAGCGTCATCCAAAGGCTGTGCGTCCTGATATCAGCCCTATGCGTGGCGGCCGCGGCGCCCGCACGGGCTGAACATCTTGGACACGCGCCGATGTGGCGGCTGACAAGCCCGTCCGGCGCCCAGATCACCCTGCTGGGCTCGATCCATTCCCTGACCGACGCCAAACATTGGCGCTCGCCCGAATTCGACCGGGCGCTGCGGCAGGCCGACGAGATCTGGACGGAAATCCCCACCATCGGGGTCCACCAGTTCGGTCACCCGGACCTGCTTCTGAAGGGCATGCTGCCGCCGGACCGAAGGCTGGACCAGATCCTGTCGCCCGAGCTGTACCACCGCGTGGAGACGATCCAAGCGCGGAACCGCTGGCCGCGCGGCGCGTCGCTGCTTCCTCACATGAGGCCGTGGCTGGTGGACATGGCGATCGAATCCAACGCCGCGAACGCTTCCCCGGCGGCGAACAGCCACGGCAAGGAAGGCATGGACTATCAGATCCCGGCCTCCGCGCCGTCCAGGGTCCGTCGCCACAGCCTCGAAACGGTCGACGAACTGACCCTGACGATGATGAACCAGTCCGAGGCGGACCAGATCAAGTCGCTGGAGGAAGCGGTCGACCAGGTCGAACGCGAAGCCCAGGACCCCGACCGCGAAGCCGAACTGGTCGCCGCCTATGCGTCGGGCGACCTGCCGAGCATCGTCGCCGACGTCTCCTCCGCGATGCAGGTCCTCGGCCCGGTCCGCTACCAGCGCGACGTGATCGACCGGAACGTGAAGTTCACCCGCAAGATCGAGAGGCTGGCCAAGACCCGGAAGAAGGTCCTGGTCGTGGTCGGGCTGGGTCACCTCGTCGGGCCGGACAGCATCCCGGCGCTGCTGACCCGGGACGGCTTCAGGGTGAGCGTGCTCTGACGCGCCCAGCCCTTCAGGCTACCAGCGCTTCAGGCCACCAGCGCCTCGTCGGCCAGGGCGAAGGACAGGCTGTCCTCGAAGTCGAGGAAGATGTCCATCAGTTCGCTCGGCGAGATGGACTGGTGGCGGAAATCCGAGAAGCGGTAGCGCCAGAAGCTGATGATGTGCTGAAGCGCGCCCAGCCGCTCGCCCAGTTGGGTGAACATGTCGGGCGCGGCCAGCAGGAAGTCGCGGAAGGCGCCGGGCTGGCCGTCTTGGGTCAGGCTGGCATAGGCCCGGTCGTAGACCGTCAGCATCTCGCTCACGCCGTCGCGGGTGCGGTCGATGGAGGTCAAGATCTTGGAGCGCGCGGCCGGGGTGTATTCCGACGCCTCGTGGTCCTTGGGTCCGCGCGGCTTGATCTTCTCGATCTCGACCTTGACCCGCGCGAACTTGTCGGTCAGGTCGGCCAGCATCCACTTGTAGTAGAGGAAGCCGCGCCAGGCGAAGATGCCGTCCAGATATTCCTGCGCCTCCAGCCTCAGGGTCTGGCGCAGCGGCTCGAAGTCGGCGTCCGGCGAGTTGGACAGCAGCTTCTCGACCAGCTTGGCGGCATAGGCGCTGACGCCGTACTCGCTGCTGAACGAGCGCGCGACCAGGGAGGTCAGCTCTCGGCGCACGAACTCGTACATCTTCTGCAGGTCGGCGTCGGAGATGTTGAAATAAACCCGCGCCGGGTTGATGCCATTGCGCTTCAGGTGCTCGCGCAGCAGGAACGGGTCCAGCGACGGCAACGAGGCGATCAGGTCCAGCACCAGCCGGTCGCGCGAGCCCGGCCGCAGGGCGTCTCCGAACGCCGCCTCGACGAGGTACTCGAAGTTCTTCTGGCCGACAAAGAAGTACTGGGCACCCAACTTAAGGTCGCGGCTGTCGATCGGCAGCATCACCTTGGTGGCGGTGGCCTGGGGCGTGACGAAGGCTTCGTATTCCTGCATCCGCAGCCGGTGCTTGACGATGATGCAGCGGTCCAGCGTCGGATGTTCGAAGAACGGGGCGGCGGCGACGGCCTCGGCATCCGCCGGACGGCTGTGCACCGACGACAGGTTGAGCACCCGCGCCGTGGAGCCGGACTGTTGAAGAGACGTCAGACGCCGAAGCGAGCGATCGATCACGGCAATCTCCCCGCCAAGTCGATCGATAAATGCGGTGTTAAAATTAATCAAAAGATAAAATGTCTCTTCCTGAACCATCTTCCGGACCGCTGCCGCATCCGGCCGCAAAAGCGCCATCGAACCGCACATGATCCCGCACCACCCGGCCGCCGACCGCGTCGCGCGCCGCCTTGAAGTGCATGGAGTGCCCCGCCGATGTTCGCCCCCGAAACCGCACGACAGATCGAGATCCAGGGCTCGCGCCTGAACGCCTATGACATCGGCCAGGGACCCGTGGTGGTGCTGGGCTCGAGCTTCCTGTGGGATGCGCACATGTGGGCGCCCCAGGCCGAGGCCTTGTCCAAGACCCACCGCGTGATCGTGCCGGAGCTGTGGGGCCACGGCGGCTCGGGGCCGATGCCGGCCGGAACCACCGACCTCGCCGCCCTGGCGCGCCAGAACCTGGAGTTGCTGGATCAGCTGGGCGTGGAGCGCTTCACCCTGATCGGCCTGTCGGCGGGCGGCATGTGGGGCGCCGAGCTGGCCATGCTGGCGCCGGAGCGGATGTCGGCCCTGGTGCTGATGGACACCTCGCTGGCCGCCGAGCCGGAGGCCACCCGCAGCCGCTACTTCGCCATGCTGGGCGCGGTGGAGGCCATGGGCGTGCTGCCGCCGCCGGTGCTGGAAGCAACCGTGCCGCTGTTCTTCTCGCCCACCGTGGCCGAGCGCAAGCCCGAGCTGCCCGCCGCCTTCGCCGCGCGGCTGCGCGACTGGCCGAGCGCGCGCCTGACCGACAGCGTGGTCCCGCTCGGCCGGCTGATCTTCGGCCGCCGCGATGCGCTCGCCGACCTCGGCAAGCTGACCCTGCCCACCCTGGTGATCACCGGCGCCGACGACGTGGCCCGCCCGCCGGCGGAGGGCCGCGAGATGGCCGAGCGACTCAACACCCGCTTCGTCGAGGTTGCGCAGGCCGGCCACATCTCCACCCTGGAGCAACCCGAGCTCGTCACCAGGATGCTGGTCGAGTTCCTGGCCGAGCACGGCGTCTAGACCACGCCCCTAAGGCCGGCCTCCAGGCGTGCGAACGCCCGGGGCCGGTCAAATCGGCCGCCCGGCAGTTTCTGCCTGAAAATCTTTTTCAGCGCCGTAACCTACCAACACGGAAATAGCTGGTTTTTACCTGGGCACGCGCCTTGCTGGGCGACGGACGTAGCTGTTGGGAACCGCGATGTCCGTCTCCGCTCTTGGCTCGTCCTATCAGGGGACCGTCAAACTCTTCATCGGCGGCACACCGACCACGGTCGAGATCAACAACAGCGCGTTGACGCCTGAAAGCGTCAGCTCCAGTTCGGTTTCGGGCGGCGGCGGCTCGGCTTCGAGCGGCGGCAGCGCCGGCTCGGCCGCCGAAAGCTTCGTGATGAACTACGCCAACATGACGCAGGCGCAGCAGATGATGGCCAGCGTCCTGTCGAGCATGGGCCTGACCCAGGGCCAGTACAACGCCCTGCCGCCGGACAAGAGGGCCCAGATCGACCAGATCGTCCGTCAGAAGATCATGGAACAGATCGATCAGCAGACCGAGAAGAAGACGGGCATGATCGTCGACACCAAGGCCTGACCTTCGGCGCCTAGACCGTCGGCACGCCGCTGAAGGGGCGGTCGTGGATCCACTGCGACAGGGCCCACTTCTCCCCGCGCGCCACCGGGGCGCCGGCGTGCAGGGTCAGGGGATCGGGACGGCCCGCCGCGTCGACATTGGCGAACACCAAACAATCCCCCTTGGCCCCCTTGTGGCTTACGCCCACCCGCGGGAACTCGGTCTCGCCGCCCTCGTAGCCGTCGTTCAGATACAGCAGGAAGGTCATGATCCGGTCACCCTGGTATTCGCCGGGCCCGGACTCGGTCTTGCGCAGGAAGTCGAAGTGCGGCTTGAACTGCTCGCCCACGGCGTAGTGCAGCACCTGGGGCGGCTCGAAGCAGATCGTCGGCAGCTTGACGAAGGCGGAGATGCGCGCCCGCACCAGAGCAATCACCACGTCGGCCTGCATCACGTCGATCAGGAAGGCGCTGTTGCTGCGGTGCTCGGCGAACCGGGCCTCGGCGCCGTAGTCGTCCGCCACCTCCGCCCGCCGCAACCGTCCGGCGGCGCGGGCGATCAGCCAGTCGCAGACCGCCGGCGGCAGGAACCGCTCGCCCACCCGCATCCGCGGCGCCTCGCAGATCGGCCGGCGCGGCGGAACATCCAGCCAGCGGGCCACATCGACCCGCCGCGCCAAGGCGCGCCAAGTCTCATGGGGACCGCGAGCGCCGGCCAACAGCTCAAGCTGACGGCGCGCCATCGCGGCGCCTCGCTCGGCCCCTTCGCCGAGCAGATCCAGCGCATCATCCCAGGACTGGGCGCGCCAGGCGCCCGCGGCCGCCAGCGTCGCCTCCACCTGCGGCGCCTCGGGATCGCCCAGCGCCTTGGCCCGGGACAACAGGTCCAACCCACGCTGGGGATCGAACGGCGCGCGCTCGCCGACGATCAGCCGCCGGGCGAAGGCCGTCAGTTCCGCCGGCGTTTCTGTCGGGAAACTCTTTTTCTCAAATTCAACAGACGTCAGATCATCTAGTGTCGAAACATACGACAACACCATGGAACGCTCACTCGTTACTGACGCGAAACACGCGCCCCCAACAACCCCGACGGCCGGGCGCACCCAAACCGGAAGATATTACATTACATATTCGCCCCGATCGGGCTGGGGAACCCAAAAATGGACCCGACCGAACAAACATCATTTCGTGATCACAGTTTCGACCCAGCCTTGCCAAATGAAGCGAGGCGGTTCACACTTTCATTCGCGCGAAACTCGCGCCTCCTCGATGGGATCGCAGCCTCACTGCTATCACAGTGATGAGCCGCTCTTCGCCTCGCTGTGCGGGCGCCGTTCGTGCCGACAACGGATCGGTGCATGCCAAATCAGATCGAAGCCTGGATTCGCGAACGCGGGATCAGCGAGGTCGAGTGCCTCGTGCCCGACATGAACGGCGTGGTGCGGGGCAAGGTGTTCCCCGCGCAGAAGTTCCTGCAGGCCACGCGCATGGGCGCCCTGCGCCTGCCCTCCAGCGTGTTCGCCGTCACCATCACCGGCGAGTACGCCGCGATCGAGGATGGCGAGCACGCCCACCGCGACCAGGACATGGTGCTCAGGCCCGACCCCGACACCTTCTGCGTCGCGCCCGGCTACACCACCCCCACCGCCTTCGTCTTCGCCGACACGGTGCGCGCCGACGGCCAGAACTGGGAAGCCTCGCCGCGCCAGCTGCTGAAAGAAATCGCCAAGCTCTACGCCAACAAGGGCTGGACCGCCGCCGTGGCGCCGGAGCTGGAGTTCTATCTCACCGCGGTCAATCCCGACCCCGACCTGCCGCTGCAACCGCCGCTCGGCCGCTCGGGCCGCTCGGAGACCTCACCCCAACCCTACGGCCTGGAGGCGATCACCGAGTACGAGGACCTGATCGAGGACATCTACGAGGACGCCGAGATGGCGTCGCTGCACCTCGACACCATGATCCACGAGTCCGGCACCGCCCAGCTCGAGATCAACTTCAACCACGGCGACCCGGTGGCGCTGTCGGACCAGGTGATCGTGTTCAAGCGCATCGTGCGCCAGGTGGCGCTGAAGCACGGGGTCTACGCCACCTTCATGGCCAAGCCGATGGAGAGCCAGCCCGGCAGCGCCATGCACCTGCACGTCTCGCTCAACTCGGCCGACGGCGACAAGAACCTGTTCGCCGACGCCCAGGGCGGCGACTCCGCCATGTTCCGCCACTTCGTCGGCGGCCTGCAGAAGTACCTGCCGGAAATCGCGCCGCTGTTCGGCCCCAACGTCAACTCGTTCCGCCGCATGCGGCCGCACCACGACGCACCGATCAACGTGCAGTGGGGCTACGACAACCGCTCCTGCGGCCTGCGCATCCCCATCTCCGACCCGCAGAACCGCCGCATCGAGAACCGCCTGCCGGGTGCGGACGCCAACCCCTATCTGGCCATCGCCGCCACCCTGGTCTGTGGCTACCTGGGCATCACCGAAGAGATCGAGCCCGGCGACAAGGTCGACACCAACGCCTACGCCATGGCCCGCACCCTGCCCAAGACACTGGAAGAAGCGCTGGATCGCTTCGCCGCCTGCCGCCCGGTGCGCGAACTGCTGGGCGAACCCTTCTGCCTGGCCTTCAGCCGCATCAAGGAGGCGGAGCTGGAGGCGTTCCAGGGGGTGATCAGCTCCTGGGAACGAGACCACCTGCTGCTGAAGGTGTGAGTGTGAGCATGGTCATGTCTCCTCCCCTGCGAAGCGGGGGAGGGGGACCATGCGCAGCATGGTGGAGGGGGCGTCGTGCGCCACACGTCCTGAGCCAGCTTCCTCCGCCGCTTCCCGCACGCCCCCTCCGTCGGCTTCGCCGCCACCTCCCCCGCTTCGCAGGGGGGGAGAGAACATGAGCGGCTTCAACAGCGGCCTGGCCTTCACCGACAGCTACTACCTCGCCACCGCCGCCCGCGCGCCCGTGGCGCCGCGGCTGCAGGGTGAGACGCGGGTGGACCTGTGCGTGCTCGGCGGCGGCTGTACCGGCCTGTCGGCGGCGCTGCACGCGGCCGAGGCCGGGCTGTCGGTGGCGCTCTTGGAGGGCGGGCGGATCGGCTGGGGTGCCTCGGGGCGCAACGGCGGCCAGATCATCCCGGGGCTGCGGCTCGGCGCGCCCGACCTGATCGCCCGCTACGGCCTGACCCAGGCGCGGGTCCTGTTCGAGCTGTCGCTGGAGGCCCGCGCCCTGGTGCTCGACCTGATCGCGCGGCACAGCATCGACTGCGACCTCAAGCTCACCGGCCACCTGTCCGCCGCCGCCAAGCCCTCGGCCATGGCCCATTACGCCCACGAGGTCGAGGTGCTGGCCCGCGACATGGCCTATCCCCACGCCCGCCTGGTGACGCCGGGCCAGATCGCCGGCGAGGTCGCCTCGCCCGGCTACCACGGCGGCATGATCGACGAGCTGGGCGGCCACTATCACCCGCTGAACTACACCCTGGGCCTGGCGCGCGCGGCCCAGGCGGCCGGCGTGCATCTGTACGAGCAGTCGCCGGCGCTTGCGCTCGAGACCGGAGCGAAGCTCACGGTGCGCACGCCCGCAGGAACCGTGATCGCCGACCAGGTGGTGCTGGCCGGCGATGCGCTGCTGGGCGAGCTCGACCCCGGCACCGCCCGCCACATCATGCCGGTGGCCAACTACATCGTCGCCACCGAACCGCTGGCCGATCCCACCCGCCTGATCCCGCACGACCGCGCGGTGTCCGACAGCCGTTTCGTGGTCAACTATTTCCGCATGAGCGCCGACGGCCGGCTGCTGTTCGGCGGCGGCGAGCGCTACTCGCCCGAGCCACCGCAAGACATCGCCGCCTTCGCCGCGCGCCACATGCACAAGGTCTTCCCCCAGACCCAGGGTTTGCGCGTCGACTACGCCTGGGGCGGGCTGGTCTCGATCACCCGCACGCGCCTGCCGCATCTGGGTCGGCGCGGCGGGGTGCTGTTCGCCCACGGCTATTCCGGCTTGGGCGCCATCCTCTCCACCCTGGCCGGCCAGTTGCTCGCCGAGGCGGCCCAGGGGCGAGGCGAGCGTTTTGACCGTTTCGCCGAAATCGCCCCGCCGGCCTTCCCCGGCGGCACGGCGTTTCGGGGTCCCCTGCATACGCTCGGCATGCTCTGGTACGCGCTTCGGGATCGTTTTTAGGCATCTCGCCGTCCCCGCGGCCCACGATGCTTGACTCGACCGCCAACGCCTGTTTGTGATCACAGTCAGACCGATGACCCAGCCCATCATCAGCTTCGAAAACGTCACCAAGCGGTTCGGCAAGGCCACCGCCGTCCACGACGTCAGCCTGGACATCCACGAGGGCGAGTTCTTCGCCCTGCTCGGCCCCTCGGGCTGCGGCAAGACCACCCTGCTGCGGATGCTGGCCGGCTTCGAGTTGCCCACCGAGGGCCGCATCCTGATCGACGGCCAGGACGTGACCCTGGCGCCGCCCAACAAGCGACCGATCAACATGGTGTTCCAGTCCTACGCCGTGTTCCCGCACATGAGCGTGTTCGACAACGTCGCCTATGGGCTGAAGGTCGAGCGCGTGTCGCCCGCCGAGCGCGCCCGCCGGGTCGAAGAGGCGCTGGCCCAGGTGCAGCTCGACCAGCTGGCCAAGCGCAAACCCGACCAGCTCTCGGGCGGCCAGCGCCAGCGCGTGGCTCTGGCCCGCGCCCTGGTCAAGCGCCCGCGCGTGCTGCTGCTGGACGAGCCGCTGTCGGCGCTGGACGCCAAGCTGCGCGACCAAATGCGCTCGGAGCTGTCGTCCTTGCAGCACAAGGTCGGCATCACCTTCATCATGGTCACCCATGACCAGGACGAAGCCCTGGCGCTCGCCGATCGCTGTGCGGTGATGAACCGGGGCATGTTGCAGCAGGTGGCCCCGCCGTCGGAGCTGTACGAGTTCCCCAATTCGCGCTTCGTGGCCGACTTCATCGGCTCGGTGAACCTGTTCGAGGGCCGGCTGGCGGTGGACCGCCCCGACCACGCCATGGTCGAGACCGACGAACTTTCGGCCCCGATCTATTTCGACCACGGCGTCACCGGCGCCACCAACGCGGCGGTGTGGGCGGCGATCCGGCCCGAGAAGATCGAGCTGAAGAAACGCGCCTCCGACCAGCCGGCGCCGCGCATGGAGGATGCGCCGGAGGGCTGCAACGTCGCCTCAGGCGTGATCGCCGACGTGCATTACCTGGGCAGCGAATCGACCTTCGATGTGCGGCTCGACAGCGGGCGCGCGATCAAGGTGGTGCGCTCCAACCTGACCCGCTGGGACCAGGAGGACTTCCACCCCGACGAGCCGGTCTGGCTCACCTGGCGCGCCTGCTCGCCGGCGCTGTTGCTGTCGTGAAGGGCGAAGCTGTGACCGCACCTTCCCGCACGCCCCGCCCCGTCCTCGGCCTGATCTGCTGCACCCGCCTGGTAGGGAGCGAGCCGGCGCAGTCGGTGATGAACCGCTACGTCCTGGCCGCCGCCCGCTACGCCGACGCCTCGACCCTGCTGATCCCGACGCTCGCCGGCGCCGCCGAGGCCGCCGACATCGCCCCGCGGCTCGACGGCCTGCTGCTGACCGGCAGCCCCTCCAATGTCGAGACCCGCCGCTATGGCGCCGCCGATCCAACCGCCGCCGGACCGTTCGATCCCGACCGCGACGACATGGCCATGGCCCTGGTCGAGGCCATGCTGAAGGCCGGCAAGCCGGTGTTCGGCGTCTGCCGCGGGCTGCAGGAACTGAACGTGGCCTTCGGCGGCACGCTCAGGCGCGACATGGGCTCGGCGTCCGAACTGATCGGCCACCACGCGCCGGACGGGGCCACACTCGACGAGATGTTCGCCCACACCCATGACGTGGCCCTGACCCCCGGCGGCGTGCTGGCCCAGGGCCTTGGCCGTGAGCGGCTGAACGTCAATTCGGTGCACTACCAGGGCGTCGACCGCCTGGGGACCGGCCTGACCGTGGAGGCCGAGGCGCCGGATGGCGTGGTCGAGGCCTTCTCCGCCCGCGTTGGCGGCGCCCAGGTGCTGGCGGTGCAGTGGCACCCCGAATGGGCGCCCGACGAGGACCCCGCGTCCGCCGGCTTTTTCCAGATCCTCGGGCGCGCCCTGCGCGGCCAGCCGCTTTCCGCCGCACCTTTGGCCGCTGTTCCCGCAGCGCCCGACCCACCCGTGCCCGTTCGCTGAAGGAGGCGACCATGAACGCCCCGATCCGCAACTACGACATCGCCGAGCTGCGCCGGCTGGACGTCGCCCACCACCTGCCCTGCCAGAACGATCACAAGCTGATCGCCGAGATGGGCGGCAGCCGGATCATGACCCGGGCCGAGGGCTGCACCATCTACGACGGCGAGGGCCACGCCCTGCTCGACGGCATGGCCGGGCTGTGGTGCGTGAACGTGGGCTATGGCCGCACCGAGCTGGCCGACGCCGCCTACCAGCAGATGCTGGAGCTGCCCTACTACAACACCTTCTTCAAGACGGCGACGCCGCCCACGGTGAAGCTGGCGGCCAAGATCGCCGAGAAGCTGGGCGGCAATCTCACCCACGTGTTCTTCAATACCTCGGGCTCGGAAGCCAACGACACGGTGTTCCGCCTGGTGCGCCACTACTGGAAGCTCAAGGGCGAGCCCCAGCGCAAGATCTTCATCAGCCGCTGGAACGCCTATCACGGCTCCACCGTGGCCGCCGCCAGCCTCGGCGGCATGAAGGCCATGCACGCCCAGGGCGACCTGCCGATCGCCGGCATCGAGCACGTCATGCAGCCCTATCTGTTCGGCGAGGGCCAAGGCGAAGATCCGGGCGCCTTCGCCAAGCGCGCCGCCGACGCCATCGAGGCCCGCATCCTGGAGGTCGGGCCTGAGAACGTCGCCGCCTTCATCGGCGAACCGGTGCAGGGCGCGGGCGGCGTGGTGATCCCGCCGGACGGCTACTGGCCGCGGGTGGAAGCCATCTGCCGCAAGTACGGCATCCTGCTGGTCTGCGACGAGGTGATCTGCGGCTTCGGCCGACTGGGCCAGTGGTTCGGCTTCCAACACTTCGGGGTGAAGCCCGACCTGGCGCCCATGGCCAAGGGGCTGTCGTCCGGCTACCAGCCGATCTCGGCGGTGGGGGTGGCCGACCACATCGTGGCGACGCTGCGCGAGCACGGCGGCGACTTCGTGCACGGCTACACCTATTCCGGCCACCCGGTGGCCGCGGCGGTGGCGCTGAAGAACATCGAGATCATCGAGCGCGAGGGCCTGGTCGAGCGGGTGCGCGATCATATCGGCCCCTACTTCGCCAAGGCTATGGCGAGCCTGGCCGACCACCCGCTGGTGGGCGAGGCGCGTACGCTCGGCCTGATCGGGGCGATCGAGATCGTCCGCACCAAGGGCACCAACGACCGCTTCACCGGCGAGGAGGGCTTCGCCGGGCCGGTGGTGCGCGACCAGTGCATCGAGAAGGGGCTGATGGTGCGCGCCATCCGCGACTGCATCGTCGCCTGCCCGCCGCTGATCATCACCGAGGCCGAGGTCGATCGGTTGGTCGCCATCATCCGCGCCGCGCTCGACGCCGCCGAGCCGACGCTGCGGGCGGCGCCGCTGACGGTGGAGGCGCGGCCGGGGCTGTGAGGGTGGGTTTTCTCCCTCTCCCTCGACGGGAGAGGGCCGGGGTGAGGGTGAACGCGGGGGCATTTGGATAAGGGGCGCGGATCGGCGCGGCGGCGAGGGCGGTAACCACCCTCACCCTCCCACGCCGCTCCGCGACGCGGGTCCCTCCCTCTCCCGTCGAGGGAGAGGGAAACTTGGAGGGGTGAATGAGCGACGGGGGGAAGACACGGACGGATCAGGGCGGCCCACGCGCCGCCATCTCCCGTCGCGACCTGCTGCAGGGCGCGGCGATCACCGTCGTCGCCTCGGGCCTCGCCCCCGAACTGGCCCAGGCCGCCGCCGCCGAGCGGGCGGCTCAAGACCAGCCCGGCTACTACCCGCCCCTGCTCAACGGCCTGCGCGGTAGCCACCCCGGCTCGTTCGAGGCGGCCCACGCGCTGCGCGACGGCGACTTCTGGAGCGGGGCCGGCGCGCCGCAAGAGACTGGCGAGACCTACGACCTGGTGGTGGTCGGCGGCGGGATCAGCGGCCTGTCGGCGGCATACTTCTGGCGCCAGGCGCGGCCGAACGCCCGCATCCTGATCCTCGACAACCACGACGACTTCGGCGGCCACGCCAAGCGCAACGAGTTCCGCATCGCCGGCGGGCTGCAGCTGATGAACGGCGGCACGCTCAGCATCGAGAGCCCCTATCCCTACAGCCCGGTCGCCGACGGCCTGCTGGCCGAACTCGGCTGCCGCCCCGCCGAACTGGCCAAGACCTGCGCCCATCCCGAGGCCTATCGCGAGCTGGGACTGAAGCCCGCGGTGCTGTTCGACAAGCAGACCTTCGGGACCGAGAAGCTGGTGCTGGCGCCCGGCCGCGAGGCGAGCGCGGATGACGTGGCCGCCTTCGCCGCCGCCACGCCCCTGTCCGACGCCGCCCGCCGCAGCCTGATCGCCATCGAGACCGACGCCACCGATCTCATGCCGGGCCTGAACTCGACCGAGAAGAAGGACCGGCTGTCGCGCATCAGCTACCAGGACTACCTGCTCAAGACGCTGAAGGCCGATCCCGGCGTGATCCCGCTCTACGCCCGGCGCACCGACGGGCTGTGGGGCTGCGGCATCGACGCGGTGTCGGCGCTGGACTGCTGGGGCTCGGAGCTGCCGGGCTTCCAGGGGCTGAAACTCGAGCACGGCTCCACGCCGCAGATGGGCTACACCCCAGCCGGCTTCGCCGAGACCGGCGGCTCCTACGTGTTCCACTATCCCGACGGCAACGCCTCGATCGCGCGGATGCTGGTGCGCAGCCTCGTGCCCGGTTCGCTGACCGGCTCGACGGCGCAGGACATCGTCACCGCCACCGCCGACTACAGCCGGCTCGACCGGCCCCAAAACACCGTGCGCATCCGGCTCAGCAGCATCGTGGTGCGCGCCCGCAACCTCGGCGACCCGGCCAGCTCGCGCGGGGTGGAGGTCGCCTACAGCCGCGGCGGCCAGCTGTATCGGGTCACCGGCCGCACCTGCGTGCTGGCGTCCTGGAACATGATGATCCCCTACCTGTGCCCGGAGTTGCCCGAGACCCAGCAGGCGGCGCTGCACCAGCTGGTGAAGACGCCGCTGGTCTATGTCAGCGTGGCGGTGCGCAATTGGGACGCCTTCCACAGGCTCGGAATCAGCAGCGTCCATGCGCCGGGCGGCTATTTCAGCAGCGTCTATCTGAACCCGACCATCGACATCGGCGACTACAAGAGCCCGCGCACGCCCGACCAGCCCATGGTGGTGCACATGCTGCGCACCCCGGCCAAGCCCGGCCTGCCCGAGCGCGAGCAGCACAGGTTCGGCCGCTACGAGTTGCTCGCCACCCCGTTCGACACCTTCGAACACCACGTGCGCGAGCAGCTCGACGCCATCCTCGGTCCCGGCGGCTTCGACAGCGGGCGCGACATCGCCGCCATCACCGTCAACCGCTGGCCGCACGGCTATGCGCCCGAGCACAATTCGCTGATCGATCCCGACGTCCCACCCGACCAGCGGCCCAACGTCATCGGTCGCCAACGCTTCGGCCGCATCTCCATCGCCAATTCCGACTCGGGCCTGGCCGCCTATACCGACGTGGCCATCGACCAGGCCCATCGGGCGGTCAGCGAGCAGTTGGCATGAGCCTCCACCGGCGCGACTTCCTGAACGGCGTGGCGCTGGGAACCGGCGCCGCCCTGCTCGGCCAAGGGCCAGCCCTGGCCGCCGCCGCCCCCGCCGTCGCCCAGCCCACATCCCCCGACCAGCCCGGCTACTACCCGCCCACCCGCACGGGGATGCGCGGCAGCCATCCGGGGTCGTTCGAGGCGGCCCACGCCCTGCGCGACGGCCAGCTCGACCCCGGCCAGGCGGTGGAGGACGACGAGACCTACGATTTGGTGGTGGTCGGCGGCGGGATCAGCGGCCTGGCCGCAGCGTACTTCTGGCGCCAGGCCCAGCCCGACGCCCGCATCCTGGTGCTGGAGAACCACGACGACTTCGGCGGCCACGCCAAGCGCAACGAGTTCCACGTCGGCGGCCGCACCCTGCTGCTGAACGGCGGGACCATGCTGATCGACAGCCCCCGCCCCTACAGCCCGGTCGCGGCCGGCCTGATGGCCGAGCTGGGCGTCGATCCGGTCGCCCTGGCCAAGGCCAGCGCCCACGAGGACTTCTATCGTGACGCCGGGCTGAAACCGGCGGTGTTCTTCGACAAGGAGACCTTCGGCGCCGACAAACTCGTGGTCGGCCTCGGCGGCTTCCACGCAGGCCCGAAGGACCCCAAGGCGCTCGCCGCCCGGCTGGCGACCGCGCCGCTGTCGCCCAAGGTCCAGGCCGATATCGTGCGCATCGAGACCGCCGAGATCGACTACCTGCCCGACCTCGACACCGCCCAGAAGATGGATCGGCTGTCGCGCATCAGCTACCGCGACTACCTGCTGCAGGTGGTCAAGGCCGACCCCGGGGTGGTCGCCTACTACCGGACCGCCACCCATGGCGAGTGGGGCGTCGGCATCGAGGCCGAGCCGGCGCTGGACTGCTGGGGCCTGGGCCTGCCGGGATTCCAGGGACTGAAGCTCGATCCCACCCGTACCGCCCGCATGGGCAATACCGCGGCGGGCTACTCGTCCACCGGCGGCTCGCCGACCTTCCACTTCCCCGACGGCAACGCCTCGGTGGCGCGGCTGCTGGTGCGCAAGCTGATCCCGGCCGCCCTGCCGGGCTCGAGCGCCCAGGACGTAGTGCTGGCGCGAGCCGACTATGCGGCGCTGGATCGGACAGGCAGCCCGGTGCGCATCCGCCTGAACAGCCTGGCGGTCCACGTCCGCAACAGCAGCCCCGACGGAGTGGTGGTCGACTACCTGCGCGGCGGCGAACTGCGCCGGGTGCGGGCGGCCCATGGGGTGCTGGCCTGCTGGAACATGATGATCCCCTACCTGGCCCCGGAACTGCCCAAGGCGCAGAAGGCGGCGTTGCACCAGCTGGTGAAGGTGCCACTGGTCTATGTCAGCGTGGCGCTGACCAACTGGCGGCCGTTCGCCAAGCTCGGCGTGTCGCATGTCGTGGCGCCTGGCAGCTACTATTCGTCGTTCGGGCTGAACGACGCCGAGGCCATCGGCGGCTACACCGCGCCAGGCTCGCCGGACCAGCCGGTGCTGATCCGCATGACCCGCACGCCCTGCCACCCGGGCCTGGCCACCGAGCGCGACCAGCACCGCGCCGGCCGCGCCGAGCTGCTGGCCACCCCGTTTTCGACCTTCGAGCACCACGTGCGCGACCAGCTCGGCCGCACGCTCGGCCCCGGCGGCTTCGACCCCCAGCGCGACATCGCCGCCATCACCGTCAACCGCTGGCCGCACGGTTACGCCTATGAATACAACCCCTTGTACGATCCGTGGGACATCGCGGACGACCAGCGGCCGCACGTGATCGGCCGCCAGCGCTTCGGCCGCATCAGCATCGCCAATTCCGACGCCGGGGCCGCGGCCTACACCGACAGCGCCATCGACCAGGCCCACCGGGCCATTTCCGAACTCCAGGCCGCGGAGCACAGCCCGACCTGACAGTTCAGTCAAAACCTGTGCAAAGCGCAAAAGTTGTGATCACATTTTAGCCAGTCAGGGGGACTGGCCGTGTCGATCGCTCTTAGGCGCGACAAAGCGTGCTCGATAGTTTGAGATCACAGACGGGGAGATCGACATGCATCCGGTATTGACGAAGGCTCCGCCTGTGAGCCGAACCCGGCCATTGCACCTGTTCGCCGGCGCGGCCCTGGCTACGGTGCTGCTGGCGGGGACCAGCGCCACCGCCCAGACGGGGCAAGCCATCACCACTTTGGCCGCCACGGCCTCGACCGCGGCTCCCGCAGTAGCGCCTACAGCCTCCACCACGCCCACGCCCACCGCCCCAGCCGCCGCCGATGCGCCCACGGCGGCCCAGAACACGTCCTCGGGCCAGAACACGTCCTCAAGCCAGAACGCCGGCGGCTCGCAGATGTCGGAGGTGGTGGTCACCGCCACCCGCCAGAGCCAGGTGCTGAGCAAGGTGCCCGTGAGCGTCACCGCCTTCACCCAGGACAAGATGGACATCCTGGGCGTCAAGGACTTCGGCGACGTCGCCCGCTACACCCCCGGCGTGGTGTTCGACCCCGCCACCAAGGACATCTCGATCCGCGGCGTGGCCTCGTCCGCCGGCGCGGCGACCACCGGCATCTACCTCGACGACACCCCGGTGCAGGTCTACGTCATCGGCTTCAACTCCAACAACACCCTGCCCGCCGTGTTCGACCTGGATCGGGTCGAGGTGCTGCGCGGGCCCCAGGGCACCCTGTTCGGCGCCGGGTCGGAAGGCGGCACGGTGCGCTACATCACCCCGCAGCCCAGCCTGACCACCTACAGCGCCTATGGCCGGACCGAGGTCTCGGGCACCCAGGGCGGCGATCCCAGCGGCGAACTCGGCCTGGCGGTGGGCGGCCCGATCGTGGAGGACAAGCTGGGCTTCCGCATCAGCGGCTGGTACCGGCGCGACGGCGGCTATGTCGACCGGGTTGACCAGGCGACCGGCGAGGTGACCAATCCCAACGCCAACGGCATGGACACCACGGTCGGCCGCGCGGCCCTGACCTGGGCGCCGATACCGCAGCTGACCATCACGCCTTCGGTCTACTACCAGTCGCGCAACCAGCGCGACACCGACCTGTACTGGGTCGGCATCTCCAATCCCTCGGACGGCGAGTTCCGCAACGGCGACCCGGAGGCGCGCGGGGACAAGGACCACTACGTGCTGCCGTCGCTGAGAATGCAGTACGACATGGATGGGATCAGCTTCATCTCCAACACCTCGTACTTCTACCGCAAGGAGATCACCGGCTACGAGGGCACGCTCTACAACCTGTCCTACTTCCAGCAGTTGATCAGCAATCCCGCGACCTGCGGCGCCTGCACCACCGGCGGCCTGTATCCGCTGCTGACGCCGACCGGCTTCAACCTGCCAGGCTTCGGCCGCTACAGCTCGCCCAACACCGTCACCAACAAGCAGGGCGACTTCACCCAGGAGTTCCGGGTGCAGTCCAGCGATCCGAACAGCCGCATCAACTACGTCGTCGGCGTGTTCTACCAGCGCAACCGCCAGCTCAGCGTGGAAGAGATCCACGACCCGCAGCTGGAGCAGATCACCCAGTACCTGTTCGGCCAGAGCGCCGAGAATTACTGGGGGGAGGGCCTGCTGCCGCAGTACGGCGACGACGACTACATCAACTACAACCGCTCGCATTCCTCCCAGATCGCCGGCTTCGCCGACGTCACCGTGGCGGTCACCAGCCAGCTGAAGGTCGAGGGCGGCATTCGCTACGCCCACACCCACTTCGACTACAACTGGTTCACCGACGGGGCCCAGAACGGCGGCCTGTCGACCGGTGCGGGCAAGGAAAGCGAGTATCCCCTGACGCCCAAGGGCAGCATCCAGTTCCAGGCCGACCGCAACGACCTGTTCTACTTCACCTACGCCAAGGGCTATCGCCAGGGCGGGGGCAGTCCGCAGGTGTCGCCGACCTTCTGCGCCGCCGACCTCGCCGCGCTGGGCCTGACCCAGTCGCCCGCGGCCTACCACTCCGACACCGTGGACAGCTACGAGATCGGCTCCAAGAACAAGATGTTCGACCAGCACCTGCAGGTCGAGGCCAGCGTCTACTATCTGCGCTGGCACAACATCCAGCAGGAGATCTCCCTGCCCGGCTGCGGCTACCAGTACACCGGCAACCTGGGCGAGGCCGAGAGCAAGGGCCTTGACCTGCAACTGCAGTACGAGGTGATCCACAACCTGCAGGCTGAGATGACCTTCGGCTATACCGACGCCAAGTACATCAAGACGCTCTACTCCGGCTCCTCGATCCTGGCCAACGACGGCGACGCCATCGGCACGCCCTTCGCCGCCCCGCCCTGGACCCTGGCGTTCGGCCTGCAGTACAATTTCTCCCTGCTCGAGCGGCGCGCCTTCGCCCGCATCGACTACGAGCACACCGCCCACAACAGCGACCTGACGCCGACGCTGGACCCGCTGGCCTCGTCCTACGACGCGGCCCTGACCAACCCGCCGGCCACCGACTTCATCTCGCTGCGCACCGGCATCGACATCAAGGGGGTCAACTTCTCGCTGTTCGTCGACAACCTGCTGAACTCGCACCCCGGCCTCGACCTGCAGCACCAGGATCAGGAGACCCTGCTGTTCGAGCAGCAGACCTTCCGCCCGCGCACCGTCGGCCTGACCGGGACCTTCCGGTACTGACGACAGCGGCCGCCGGCCGGCGCCAGTTGACGCCGGTCGCGCTTTCCGCAATGTGATCACAGTCACTCCGAGGCGCTTGATGCAGACCCTGAGCGAAGTGAGCGCGCGCGCGGCCGCCCTGGCCCTGCCCTCCCGCGCGGTGATCGGCGGGCGGCTGGCCGACAGCCGTTCCGGCGAGACCTTCGCCAACCTCACGCCGCGCGATGGCTCCACGCTCAACGCCGTGGCCAAGGGCGAGGCCGCCGACATCGACGCCGCCGTGGTCGCCGCCCGCGCCGCCTTCGAGGACGGCCGCTGGCGCGACCAGGGCCCGCGCGATAAGAAGAAGATCCTGTTCCGCCTGGCCGAACTGATCGAGCACAACGCCGACGACCTGGCGCTGATGGAGAGCCTGGACGTCGGCAAGCCGATCTCCGACGCCCGCGGCGTCGACATCCCGCTGGCGATCAACACCCTGCGCTACTACGCCGAGGCGCTGGACAAGGTGTATGGCGAGGTGGGCCCGAGCCCGGCCTCGCGCCTGTCCTATGCGGTGTACGAGCCGCTGGGGGTGGTGGGTGCCATCGTGCCCTGGAACTTCCCCCTGCACATGGCGATGTGGAAGGTCGCACCGGCGCTGGCCATGGGCAATTCGGTGGTGCTGAAACCGGCCGAACAGTCGCCGCTGACCGCGCTGCGGCTCGGCGAGCTGGCGCTGGAGGCCGGCCTGCCGGACGGGGTGCTGAACGTGGTGCCGGGCTTCGGCGCTACCGCCGGCCAGGCGCTGGCCCGCCACATGGACGTGGACATGGTGGCCTTCACCGGCTCGGGTCCCGTCGGGCGCAAGCTGATGGTCTATGCCGGCGAGAGTAACGGCAAGCGGGTGAGCCTGGAGCTTGGTGGCAAGTCGCCCCAGATCGTGTTCGCCGATGCGCCGGACCTCGACGCCGCCGCCACCGCCGCCGCCTGGGGCGTGTTCTACAATCAGGGCGAGGTCTGCACCGCCGCCTCGCGCCTGCTGGTTCAGGACAGCATCCGCGAGGCCTTCTTGGACAAGGTGCTGGGCGTGGCGCGCACCATCCAGGCCGGCGACCCGCTCGATCCCGCCACCCGCTTCGGCGCCATGGTCAGCGAGCGGCAGATGCAGACCGCGCTGCACTACATCGAGGGCGCCCAGGCCGAGGGCGCGGCGCTGAGGCTCGGCGGCCGGCGCGTGCGAGCCGAGAGCGGCGGCTACTATGTCGAGCCCACCGTGTTCGACGCTGTGCTGCCCACCGCCGCCCTGGCGCGCGAGGAGGTGTTCGGCCCGGTGCTCGGCGTGATCGGCTTCAAGGATGCGGCCGAGGCGTTCCGCATCGCCAACGACACCGTCTACGGCCTGGCCGCCGGGGTGTGGACCGGCTCGCTCGACCTGGCCATGACCGCGGCGCGGCGGCTGCGCGCCGGGCTGGTGTGGGTCAACGGCTGGGACGCCTGCGACATCACCATGCCGTTCGGCGGCTTCAAGCAGTCCGGCTTCGGCCGCGACCGCAGCCTGCACGCCCTGCACAAGTACGCCGACCTGAAGGCCGTCTCGTTCAGCTTCGGGGCGGGGCTGTGAGCGGCGAGGTTCTGCGTGCTTCGAGACGCCCCTTCAGGGCTCCTCAGGATGACGACCCTAGGTGTGCGCAAGTCTTCGTCATGCTGAGGAGCGCGAAGCGCGTCTCGAAGCACGCAGGCGCGCTTACGCCTGTCCCATCCCCCAATTCCTGAGTTAGCCTCGCCCCATGATCGCCGCCGCCTCCGAACTCGACGCCTTCCTGCAGGACAACCCGCACATCGCGTTCTTCGACGTGCTGTTCACCTCGATGACCGGGGTGCCGCGCGGCAAGCGGCTGCGCCGGCACGAGATGCGCCACGTCTACGAGTACGGCCGCTTTCTGCCCGGCTCGATCCTGGTGGTGGACGTCACCGGCCAGGACGTGGAGGACACCGGCCTGGTGTGGGAGGACGGCGACGCCGATCGCCTGGCTAGGCCCGTGCCAGGCACCCTGGTCCCCGCGCCCTGGCTGGGCCCGGACGTGGGTCAGGTGATGCTGTCGATGTACGAGCTCGACGGCCAGCCCAACGACCTCGACCCGCGCCATGTGCTGCAACGCGTGCTCGACCGCTTCTCAGCCGACGGCCTGACCCCGGTGGTGGCCTGCGAACTGGAGTTCTACCTGCTCGACGCCAAGCGCACGCCCGACGGCGGCGTGACCCTGCCCGCGAGCCGCTTCACCGAGGGCCGTCCGACCCTGCACGCGGTCTACGGCCTGCCCGAGGTCGAGGACGCCGCCCCGTTCCTGCGCGACCTGTGGGACGCCTGCGACGACCAGGACATCCCGCTGGAAGGGGTGATCTCGGAATACGCGCCGGGCCAGCTCGAACTGACCCTCAAGCACAAGCCCGATGCGCTCAGGGCCGCCGACGACGCGGTGCTCTACAAGCGCGTCGCCAAGGGCGTGGCCCTGACCCACGGCCAGCAGGCCTGCTTCATGGCCAAGCCCTTCGCCCACGCGGCCGGCAGCGGCATGCACCTGCACATGAGCTTCAACGGCGCGGACGGCAAGAACGCCTGCGCCAGCGAGGACCCCGAGGGCGCGCCGATCCTGCGCCACGCCATCGCCGGCATGCAGGCCCTCCTGGCCGAGAGCTTCGCCATCCTGGCTCCCAACGTCAACTCGTTCCGCCGCTTCAAGGCCAATTCCTACGCCCCGGTCTCGGCCGCCTGGGGGGTGAACAACCGCACCGTCTCGCTGCGCATCCCCGCCGGCCTGCCGCCCTCGCGCCATGTGGAGCACCGGGTCGCCGGCGCCGACGCCAATCCCTACCTGGCGCTGGCCGCGGTGCTGGCCGCCGCCCACTACGGCATCGTCAACCAGCTCGATCCGGGGCCTGCGGTGGTCGGCAACGGCTATGCCGCAGAACCGCAGCCGGGGCAGAAGCCGCTGCCCTCCAACTGGTTCAGCGCCGTGGACCTGTTCTCCCAGAGCGAGATCCTGAAGGACTATCTCGGCGAGCGGTTCGTGCGCATGTACACCACGGTCAAGCGCACCGAGCAGGCCCGCTTCTTCGACGTGGTCACCGCGCTCGATTTCGACTGGTATCTGGCGAATGCCTAGGGACGCCGGGTCGGGGGGCTGACGGGGGTGAGCGAGCAGTCCTGGAAACGGGCGCGGGGGGCGTTCTTCACCACCCTGTCGCCGCCGCTGTTCTGGCTCGTCGCCTTCTTCCTGGTCCCGCTGGCGGTGATCTGGGCCTACAGCTTCGGCCGCAACTCCGGCCTGACCGACATCGCCATCACCGGCACGCTGGAAAATTACGCCCGCGCGTTCGAGCCGCTCTATCTCGGCATCCTGCTGAAATCGCTGGTGTTCGCCGCCATCACCACCGCGCTGTGCCTGGTGATCGGCTTCCCCGTCGCGCTGGCCCTGTCCTTCGCCAAGCCCAAGACCAAGCTGTGGCTGCTGATCGGGGTGATGCTGCCGTTCTGGACCAACCTCTTGATCCGCACCTACGCCCTGATGGCGGTGCTGCGGGATCAGGGCTACGTCAACTTCGCCATCGGCTTCCTCTACGCCGGGATCGCCAAGCTCACCGCCCTCACCGGCCTGCACCTGCCGCCGTTCGAGCCGATCCCGCTGCTGCACAACAACTTCGCGGTGATCTTCGGCCTGGTTTACGTCCAGCTGCCGTTCATGGTGCTACCGCTCTATGCGGCGCTCGACCGGATGGACCGCTCGCTGATGGAGGCGAGCCTGGACCTGGGTCACGGCCACATCGCCACCCTGATGCGCATCGTCGTGCCCCTGGCCGCACCGGGCATCGCCTCGGGCCTGGTGCTGACCTTCATCCCCTCGCTGGGCTCCTACCTGACACCCGATCTGCTCGGCGGGCCGGACAGCCAGATGATCGCCAACGTCATCGAGCGGCAGTTCAAGGTGGCCAACGACTGGCCGTTCGGCGCGGCCCTGTCGTTCCTGCTGATGTATCTGACCGTGCTGTTCATCGCCGCCCAGGGCCTGATGGGCCGCCGCAGCGCGCGCCAAAGGGCTGAGGCGTGAGCAAGCTCCCAACCGCGCCCTTGGACTATCTCGGCCGCTGGCCGCTGCGCGCCTGGCTCGTGGCGGTCTACGGCTTCCTCTACACGCCGCTGGTGGCGCTGATCGTGTTCAGCTTCAACAACAGCCGGCGCAACATCGTCTGGAAGGGCTTCACCCTCGACTACTACGTCCAGGCGGTCCAAGATTCCGACCTGCTGCAGGCCTTCGCCAATTCCCTGACCATCGCCCTGATCTGCACCGTGGTCAGCGTGGCGCTCGGCGCGCTCGGCGCGGTGGCGCTATGGCGGTTCCGCTTCCCCGGCCGCAGCGCGTTCGAGGGCGGCATCGCCCTGCCGATCGTGGCGCCGGAGATCTGCATGGGCGTGGCCATGCTGGTGTTCTTCACCCGCATCCTGCTCTGGCCCGACGACCTGCCCTGGCCGCTGGACCTGGGGGCCATCACCATCGCCCACATCGCCTTCTGCTTCCCGCTGGTGGTGGTGGTGGTGCGCGCCCGGCTGGCCTCGTTCAACCGCGAGCTGGAAGAGGCGGCGCGCGACCTCGGCGCCAGCGAGTGGCGCACCTTCTTCGACGTGCTGGTGCCGCACATGCAGCCCGCCCTGCTCGCCGGCGCGCTCTTGGCCTTCACCACCAGCCTGGACGACTTCGTCATCACCTTCTTCACCGCCGGCCCCGACACCGAGACCTTCCCGGTGCAGGTCTATTCGATGGTGCGCTTCTCGGTGACGCCGGAGGTCAACGCCGCCTCCACCCTGCTGATCGTGATCACCGTGGCCCTGACCGTGATCGCCGTGCGGCTGCAGGGCGCCGACGCCACCAAGGAGTTGGCGGGGTGAACCGAGCCTGGACCTAGGCCGCGTCGCTCAAAGCGTTGCGGCCGATCAGGCCCATGCCGTCGCCGATGTCTTCCGAGATCGCCTGGCGCAGCGCCGCCGCGTCGCCGGCCTCGATGGCCTTGATCGCCTCCTGGTGCTGGTCGACCAGCTTGGCGGTGCCGTAGCGGCCGTACACCACCCGCATGTAGGGGCCGAACTGCAGCCACAGGGTCTCGATCAGTTGATTGAGCGTCTGCAGCTGGTGGGCGCCGTAGATGGTGAAGTGGAAGGCGAAGTTCGCCTCCATGTAGGCGCTGACGTCGCCGCTCTTCAGCGAGGCGTCGATGCGGGCGTCGACCTCGCGCAGGCGCTTCATCCGCGCGGCGTCGAAATGGGGCAGGGCTAGGACCGCCGATTCGGGCTCCAGCAGCATCCGGCAGCGCAGCAGGTCCTCGAACCGCTCGCTGGTCATCGGCGGGATACCTATGCGGCGCTTGGAGCGGATCTGTACCGCGCCCTCGGCCGCCAGCCGGCTTAGCGCCTCGCGGATCGGGGTCTGGCTGACGCCCATCTGCTGGGCCAGGCCGCGGGTCGAAAGGCTGGCGTCGGGCATGATCTGGCCGGTCAGGAACCGGCGGCGCAGGTCGCGATAGACGCTGGCGTGAACCACCTCGCCGACATCGCCGTCTTCGGTGGCGCGCGTCGGTTCTGACGTGGGTTTGACCATGAAATATCCGCGCAGCGTCGGACTCAAAAGTCAATGAACACATGGGATTTCCGCGTGTTTCGCCTACCCTTGCGGTCCCTGCCGCCAAGCTCCACTTAACCCAGGCGTCGGCGCCCGGAATGGGCGACGCGCACGCCCTGCAGTTGGCCGCCAGGCCGGAGGATCGGATGTATCGCGACACTCAGCTCTTCATCGATGGCCGCTGGGTCGACGCCCAGGCCGGGGAGACCCTGCCGGTGCTCAATCCCGCCACCGGCGAGGAGATCGGCCGCATCGCCCACGCCCGCATCGCCGACCTCGACCTGGCCCTGGCGGCGGCCGAGCGCGGCCAGGCGATCTGGCGCAAGACCCCGGCCCGCGAGCGCGCCCAGGTGCTGCTGCGCGCCGGCGCCCTGTTGCGCGAACGCAGCCGCGAGATCGCCGGCCTGATGACCCTGGAACAGGGCAAACCCCTGGCCGAGTCGATCCTCGAGGTCGAGCGCTCCGAGGACATCAACGCCTGGATGGCCGGCGAGGCGATCCGCATCTACGGCCGCAGCATCCCGGCGCGCGCCGAGGACGTGACCCAGATGGTGGTGCGCGAGCCCATCGGCGTTGTCGCCGCCTTCACCCCCTGGAACTTCCCGATCAACCAGCTGGCGCGCAAGATCGCCGCCGCCCTCGCCGCCGGCTGCGCCATGATCGCCAAGGGGCCGGAAGAGACCCCGGCCTCCTGCGCCGCCCTGGTCCAGGCCTATGCCGACGCCGGCCTGCCGCCGGGCGTGCTGAACCTGGTCTACGGCACGCCGGCCGAGATCTCGGAATACCTCATCCCCCACCCGGTGATCCGCAAGGTGTCGTTCACCGGCTCCACCCCGGTGGGCAAGCACCTGGCGTCGTTGGCCGGCCAGCACATGAAGCCGGTGACCATGGAGCTCGGCGGCCACGCCCCGGCGCTGGTGTTCGCCGACGCCGACCCCGAGGTCGCCGCCCGCGCCCTGGCGGGCGCGAAGTTCCGCAACGCCGGCCAGATCTGCATCGCCCCCACCCGCTTCCTGGTCGAGCGGCAGGTTTACGCGCCCTTCGTCGAGGCCTTCACCAAGGCGGCCGAGGCGATCAAGGTCGGCCCCGGAATCGAGCCCGGCTCGCAGATGGGCGCCCTGGCCAATTCGCGCCGGCTCGACGCCATGGAGCGGCTGACCGCCGACGCCGTGGAAAAGGGCGCCAAGCTGCGCGCAGGCGGCCGCCGCCTCGGCAACAGCGGCAATTTCTTCGCCCCGACCGTGCTCAGCGACGTACCGCTGGAGGCGGCGGCGATGAACGAGGAGCCGTTCGGCCCCATGGCCCTGCTGCGTCCGTTCGACGGCCTGGACGAGGCGGTGACCGAGGCCAACCGCCTGCCCTACGGCCTGGCCGCCTACGCCTTCACCGGCTCGCTGAGCACCGCCCAAGCCCTGTCGCGCCGGGTGGAGAGCGGCATGCTGTCGGTCAACCACTTCGGCCTGGCCCTGCCCGAGACCCCGTTCGGCGGCATGAAGGACAGCGGCTACGGCTTCGAGGGCGGGAGCGAGGCGATCGAGCCGTATCTGCAGACCCGGTTCGTGACGGTGGCAGGACTGTAAAACCCCTACCCCTCTACGGGGGAGGGAGGGGCCCAGCCCTGCTGGGAGGGTGGGGGTGGCGGACGGCGCCTCATACGGTTTTGTCCCGCTTCCCACCCTCACCCCGGCCCTCTCCCATTCGAGGGAGAGGGGGATATGGGCTAAGCCAGCCGCACCATCATGCGCGCTTCCGCCTCCTGGCCGCGGCCGAGGCTGAAGCGGCGCTCGACGTCGCCAGTGTAGAGGAAGCCGACCTTGTCCAGCACCCGCGCCGAGGCGGGGTTGTCGGCGAAGTGGCTGGAGAGCACCGCCTTCTTGCCCCAGCCCTCGTGGGCCCACAGCAGCGCCGCCTGCACCGCCTCGGTGGCGAAGCCGCGGCCGCGGAAAGTGCGGCCCAGCCAGTAGCCGAGCTCCGGAAACCGGCCATGCCGCTGGAAGCCCATCATGCCGATGGGGCCGAACTGGCGATGCTCTATCAGGAACGGCTGCAGGTCTTCGGGATCGATCTCCTGGGCCACGGCCAGGAACGCCTCGGCGTCGGCCAGGCGATAGGGATGGCGGATGCCCGCGGTCATGCGGGCGATCTCGGCGTCGTTGGCCTGTTCGGCGATATAGACCGCGTCCTCGAACCGCGGCCGGCGCAGGATCAGCCGGTCCGTCTCGATCGTGGGCGCTTGGTACAGGGTGCACATGCTTCCCCCTCGCCGGTTCATCGGCGCGTCCGAGGGGGAAACGAAACGGGGGAGCCCGGCGATCCGGACTCCCCCGCGGGATTCGATGCGATCCGGATCGTCAGGGCGATCCGGTCAAAGGGATCGCAATTTTATTCGGCAGCCTCGGCTACGGCCACGTCGTTGGCCGGCACGATGATGCTGACATAGGTACGGTCATTGCGCTTGGTGGTGAACTTCACCGCGCCCGTGGCCGTCGCGAACAGGGTATGGTCGCGACCAAGGCCGACATTGTCGCCCGGCCAGAACTTGGTGCCGCGCTGACGCACGAGGATGTTGCCGGCGAGAGCCTTCTCGCCACCGAACTTCTTCACGCCCAGGCGCTGGCCGGCCGAATCGCGGCCGTTGCGGGACGAGCCGCCGGATTTTTTGTGAGCCATGGTCGCTCTCCTACGGGCTTAAGGTCAGACTTCGCCGTCGGTCGCCGCGGCCTTCTTGGCGCGGGACTTGGCGGGCTTCTTTTCTTCAGTCGCCTCGGCGGCGGGCGCTTCGACAGCGGCCTCGACCTTCGGGGCGGCCTTGGCCTTCGCCGGCTTCTTGGCGGGAGCTTCGGCTTCCACGGTCGGGGCGACCTCGGCGACCGGCGCGTCCACGGCGGTGGTGCGCAGGGCCAGGTTGCGAGCGCGCTCACGCAGGGTCGAACGCGGAGTCATGTCGACTTCGCCGTCCCACTTCAGGCTCTGGCCCGCGCCTTCCAGGCCGGTCACGCGCAGCACGCTCTCGAGCTGGCGATGGCCCTTGGTGCGGCGGTGGCCCTGACGGCGGATCTTCTTGACCGTGTGGACCTTGTCGCCCTTGCGGATCTCGATCAGCGTGGCGCTGACCACCGCGCCGTCGATCATCGGCGCGCCGATGGTCACTTCGCCGTCAGCGCCGCCCAGCATCAGAACCTGGTCGAACGCGACATTGGCCCCGATGTCGGCCTCCAGCTTCTCCACAACCAGGAGATCGCCGGGTTGGACCCGGTACTGCTTTCCGCCGGTCTTAATCACCGCGTACATGGAGGGACGCCCTGAAATTCGGCGCGGGAACCGCGCAAAAATGAAGCGCCCGCGAGCGAACCCGCGGGCGAGAGCGGCGGACTATATGCATCCGCCGCAGTGAGTCAATGTTCCTTTGCGGAACTTCGCGCTCAGCCCTTCAGGCTTTCGTCGATGCCCTTGCAGGCCTCGACCAGGCCCTTCACCGACTCGATCGACTTGGCGAACATCGCCTTCTCGGCCTCGTCCATGGGGAACTCGATCACGCGCTCGACGCCGCCCGCGCCGATCACCACCGGCACGCCGACATACATGTCGCTGAGGCCGTACTGGCCCGACAGGTGGGCGGCGGCCGGCAGGACGCGCTTCTTGTCCTTAAGATAGGAGGTGGCCATGGCGATGGCGCTCTCGGCCGGGGCGTAGAAGGCCGAGCCGGTCTTCAGCAGGGCGACGATCTCGCCGCCGCCGCCGCGGGTGCGCTTCACGATGGCGTCCAGGTCTTCCTGCGACAGCACGCCCTGCTCGACCAGCACGTTCAGCGGCAGGCCGCCGACGGTGGAGTAGCGGGTCATCGGCACCATGTCGTCGCCGTGGCCGCCCAGCGTCCAGGCGTGCACGTCCTGCACCGACACGCCGAGCTTCTCGGCCAGGAAGTAGGCGAAGCGGCCGCTGTCGAGCACGCCGGCCATGCCCACCACCTTCTCGGCCTTCAGGCCCGAGAATTGGCGCAGGGCCCACACCATGGCGTCGAGCGGGTTGGTGATGCAGATGACGAAGGCGTTCGGCGCGTGGGCCTTGATGCCCTCGCCCACGGCCTTCATGAC
>FSXV01000178.1_pt1 | contig 62730 bp, 53 predicted proteins | sample 1638401 | NCBI WGS metagenome assembly FSXV01 (sample SAMEA3914788, study PRJEB12502) | metagenome | biome: forest; material: soil | place: Canada | collected 2011-07-03 | depth 0.1 m | reverse complement strand
GGCCCCGCCCATGGAGCCGACCTGGTAGATGTGCTGCGGCCGGTCGGCCAGGGTGAACAGCTCGCGCCCGCACTTGCCGGTGGTGGCGACCACGGCGGTCTGGTCGTCGGTCAGGGCCAGGAAGCGCTCCAGCACCGCGGCGCGGGCGGGGCGCTGGCCGCCGGTGGTGAAGTCCTCGCGCCGGCCCGGCGCGCGCGGTGTGGACGGGGTTTGGTCGAGCGCGGTGTCGGCCACGTCGCCCTTCTTCATCACCCAGGCGAAGGGCAGGCCGGTCGCCTCCATCCGCTCCAGGGCTTGGGCGAAGGCGGGGGCGATGGCGTCGGGGCTGTTGGGGAACTCGGCCTGCTCCAGCCCCATCAGCTTGATCAGGTCCTGGGTGATCTGGCCCATCACCTCGTGCTGGGGCTCGTCGGGCTCGCCGGGGCGGCCGCGCCAGGTGGTGACGAACAGGGTGGGGATGCGGAAGGGGGCGTTGAGCGAGGTCAGCGGGTTCACCGCGTTGCCGAGCCCTGAGTTCTGGCACATGGCCACCGTGCGCCGCCCGGCCAGCCAGGCTCCGGCCGCAATCGCCACCGCTTCGCCCTCGCTGGCGGCGCCGACATAGCGCAGCCCCCGGTCCGACAGCACGCCGTTGATCAGCGGCGTCAGGTAGCTGCAAGGAACGCCGGTGTAGAAGTCGAAGCCCGAGCGGGTGGCTTCGGCGATGAAGGCGTCGGCGGTGATCATGGGGAAGCTCTAGCGCAGATTGACGAGTGGCCGGAGCCCCAAAACCGCTCATCCCCGCGAAGGGGAGGGGGATCTGAGAGCGGCGTCACCTCTTCTTCGTCATCCCCCGACTTGATCGGGGGATCCATGGCGACGCCCTATCCGGGATGAGGCTGCGCCATGGATGCCCGGATCAGGTCCGGGCATGACGAGGTGTTAAGCGGTGCGGCGAAGCAGGGCTTCGCCGGGGCGTGCGGAAGTCAGGTGAAGTTGCGGGCGTCGGCGACGTCGGTGAGGGTGTCCACGTCCATCCAGTGGCCGCTGAAGTACTTCACCCGCACCGGGTGCTTGGCGGCCAGGCGGGTGAACAGGGCCGGCAGGTCGGCGGTTTCCAGCTTGCCCTCGGCCTCCAGCGCGTCGAGCTCCTCGCACAGCCACTTGGCGCCCTGGGCGGTGAAGCGGGCCAGGCCCATCCACTCGCCGGCGGTCTGGTGCGCGGGCAGGGCCGAGTCCATGCGGAACAGGTGCGCCGGCGCGTCGTCGAGATAGTCGCCGGAATAGCTGCGGTCCGCCGCCACCAGGTCGCGCACCCGCGGCTTCTCGGCGCCCGAGAGGGGCCGCGCGTCTACCGCCAGCACGATGTCGGCGCTGGAGCCCATCAGGCTGTCGAGGATGAAGTTGCGGAACAGCACGTCGCCGTAGGCCAGCACGGTCTCGCCTTCCAGCGTGGCGCGGGCCTGGGCCAGGGAATAGACCTCGCCGGTCTCGGCGTAGCGGTTGTTGTCGACCATGGTCGCGCCCTTGGCGTGCACGACCTCCTTGCGGTCGCCGCGCACCACCGACACGTCGCGCACGCCGCTGCTGTTGAGTACGCCCACCAGGCGCTGCAGCAGGGTCTCGCCGCGGATGTCGATCATGCACTTGGGCTTGTCGCGGGTCAGCTCGCCCAGGTCGCCCGAGGAGGCGGCCAGCACCACGGCGCGGGCCTTGGCCTTGTCGGGCAGGTAGCGGCGCTCGGCGTCTTCCAGCTCCTGGTTGCCGACCAGGCGGAAGATGTCCTTCACGCTGGCGACCCGGCCCTCGACCTCGACCAGGGACTGGTCGTCGTGGATGCGGCGGGCGGTCTCGCGCATGGCGGCGATGGAGGCGCGCATCAGGTGGTTGGCCCAGATCACCGTCGACACGCCCGCCTGGCGGAACAGCTCGGTGGGGGTGGCGTAGTACATGGTCGGCACGATCACCACCGGCGCGCGGTTGCCCCAGCGCTCGGTGAATTCGAAGATCTCGGTGGCGGTGTTCTGCTTGGAATGGATCAGGATCGCGTCGGCGCCGGCCGCGTGATAGGCCTCGGCCCGGCGCAGGGCTTCTTCCATGCCGCGGCCCGAGATCAGGGCCTCGACGCGGGCGACCAGGGTGAAGTCGTCGTCGAGCTGGCTGTCCTTGCCGGCCTTGATGCGCCCGCAGAACTCGTCGACGTCGGCCAGCGGCTGGGCCTCGCCAATGAACGAGTTGGTCTTGGGGAACAGCTTGTCCTCGATGCAGACGCCGGCGATGTGGCGCTCGCACAGCTTCTTCACCAGGCGGCGCACGTTGTTGAAGTTGCCGTAGCCGGTGTCGCCGTCGACCAGGATCGGCAGGGTGGTGGCGTCGCTCATGAACTCGAGCACGTCGAGCACCTGGGTCCAGGACGCCTCGTTGGAGTCGCGCAGGCCCAGGCTGGCCGAGATCGACAGGCCCGAGGCCCACAGGCCGCCGAAGCCGGCCTCCTCGGCGATCTTGGCCGAGATGCCGCTATGGGCCTCCATCAGCAGGCACAGCGCTGGCGACAGCATCTGCTCGCGCAGGGCGGCGAAGCGGCTTTTGGGGCGCGACGACGTCTGCGCGACAGCGTTGACGGGGGTGAAAGCGGAGACGGAGCCCGAACGGGCCGCGGCGTTTGTTTCCAAGGCTGACACTCTGTTTAAGCGGCGTCACAATCGGTCACGCCGACGCCCAGCTTAGGTGGATAGCGCTCGCGTCATATATCTGCAATTAGGGCGTTATGAATTCGTCACCCCTGGCGGGTTGCACCGCCCTCATCCTCGCCGCCGGCGTGGGGCGCCGACTGGGCGAAACCCATGACGGGCCAAAGGCTTTGCTCGAGTTTGGCGGCCATAGCCTGCTCGAACGGCACCTGGACAATTTGGCCGCCGCCGGTGTGCGGCGCGTCGTCATGACGCTGGGTTTCGAGGCGGAAACAATCCGTCGTGCGGTGGCGGAACTGGCGCCGCGGGTCGAGGTCGGCTTCGCCACCAATCCCGATTTCCGCCGCGGCAGCCTGGTCTCGCTGCAGGTCCAGGGCGAACTTCTGCGGGCCGGCGGCGACGTGGTGCTGATGGACGCCGACGTGCTGTGCGACGCACGCATGGTCGCGCGGCTGGGGCAGGGGAGCGCCGAAAACACCCTCTTGGTCGACCGCGAACTGGAGCCCGGCGACGAGCCGGTGAAGCTGTGCTTCCGCAGGGACGCCGAGGGCCGCGACACCATCGTCGACTTCCGCAAGCAGCCCGAGCACGCCCACGACTGGCACGGCGAGTCGGTGGGTTTCTTCCGCTTCTCCGCCGCCACCGCCGCCGCGCTGGCCACGCGCTGCGACGACTATGTGAATGCCGGGCGGCTGGACGTGGAGTACGAAGAGGCGATCCGGGACCTGATGCTGGCCGAGCCCGCCCGTTTCGGCGCGGTGGACGTCAGCGACCTGCCCTGGACCGAGATCGATTTCGAACAGGACGTGCTGCGCGCCCGAAGCGAGATCCTGCCCCAGCTGGTGTCATGAACGCGATCACCCCCGCCCAAGCTCAAGACCAAATCGCCGCCGGCCCGCTCAGCGTCGAGGACCTGGACCACTACGCCCGCACCGGCTGGCTGGCCGCGCGCGGCCTGTTCACGCCCGAGGAGGCGGCCGAGATCGGCCGCTGGAGCGACGAGGTGGTGGGCCTGCCGGAAACGCCCGGCGAGCACATGGTCTATCACGAGAAGAGCCTGCTCGACGGCGCGCGCAAGGTGATCCAGCGCATCGAGAACTTCTGCCCCTATCACGCGGGCTTCGATGGCCTGGTGCGCGGCGGCCGGCTGCTGGCGGCGGTGGAGCAGCTGCTGCAGGGCCCGGCGGTGCTGTTCAAGGAGAAGATCAACTTCAAGATGGCCGGCGGCGCCGGGTTCGACCCGCACCAGGACCAGCAGGCGGGCTGGTCGACCTATGCGCCGATGTTCGTCACCGCCCTGGTCTGCATCGACCGCGCGACCATCGAGAACGGCTGCCTGGAGATGAGCGACGCGCCGCGCTACGCCGGCCTGATCGGCCAGGAGTGGATCCCGCTGACGGCCGAGGAGATGGCCGCCTTCAGGCTGATCGCGGTAGAGACCGAGCCGGGCGACGTGCTGTTCTTCGACAGCTATGCGCCGCATGGTTCCAAGCCGAACCTGACCGACCAGCAGCGCCGCATCCTGTATCTGACCTACAACGCGGCGGCCGACGGCGATCACCGCGCCCAATACTACGCCGACAAGCGCAAGAGCTTCCCGCCCGACATCGAGCGCGAGGCCGGTCGCGAGTATCGTTTCAGGGTCTGACGCAGAAAATCAGGAACAGGGCGCGACCCTGAGCGTTGCATTTTCCAGACGTGGCTGGAGAACGGCAATGCTGAAGTGGGCCATCATCTTTGCGATCATTGCGGTGATCGCCGGCGCTCTGGGTTTTGGCGGCATAGCGGGCGCTGCGGCCGTCATCGCCAAGTTCCTGTTCTTCGTGTTTGTCGTGATTTGCCTGCTATTCCTGGTTCTGGGCTTCACGATCGCGAAGAAAATATAGCGAGATACTGTGTGAGCTTTGGAAGGCGTCGGGTTCAGCCCGGCGCCTTCCTGCGTTTTTTGCATTCCTTCTCCCCCTGCGGGAGAAGGAAGGGGCCCACGTCGCGTAGCGGCGTGGGAAGGATGAGGGGTCTCGCCGCCGTATCCTGGCAAGCGTCCGTCGACCCCTCACCTTCCCATCGCAAGCGATGGGCCCCTCCCTCTCCCGCAAGGGGAGAGGGGAAGACGGCCTACTTCGCCGCCGCCTTGTCCTTCAGCAGGGTGTCGCGCAGTTCGCGCCGCAGCACCTTGCCGACATTGCTCTTGGGCAGGCTGTCGACGAACACCACGCTCTTGGGGCTCTTGTAGCCGGCCAGCTCCTTGCGGGCGTAGGCGATCAGCTCCTCGGCCGTCAGGTTCGGGTCCTTCTTGACCACCACGGCCAGCACGCTCTCGCCCGAGTGTTCGCTCGGCTGGCCGATCACCGCCGCCTCGGCCACGCCGGGATGGTGGCTCAGCACGTCCTCGACCTCGTTCGGGTAGACGTTGAAGCCCGAGACCAGGATCATGTCCTTCTTGCGGTCGACGATGCGCAGCCGGCCGTCGGGGTCGAGCTGGCCCATGTCGCCGGTCTTGAGCCAGCCGTCCGCGTCCAGCACCTTGGCGGTCTCCTCGGGCTGGTTCCAGTAGCCGCGCATGACGTTGGGGCCGCGCACGCAGATCTCGCCAGGCTGGCCCTCGGCCACCTCCTTGCCGTCGTCGTCCAGCAGCTTCAGGTCCAGCGACGGCACCGGCAGGCCCGAGGCGCCGCTGAAGGCGGGCTTGAGGGTTCCCGGCGTCACGCTCAGCACCGGAGAGGTCTCGCTGAGGCCATAGCCGCTGAGGATCGGGCTGCCGGTCAGTTCCTCCCAACGATTAGCCACCGCGCTCTCGGTCGCCGCCCCGCCGGCGATAGTGCAGCTGAGCTTGCTGAAGTCGATGGTGGAGAACTGCGGGTGGTGCATCATCGCGTTGAACAGCGTGTTGATGCCGATGAAGACCCGCATCTTCAGCGGGGCGATGGTCTTGATGAGGTCGTCCAGGTCGCGCGGATTGGCGATCAGCACGTTGTTCAGGCCCTGGGTCAGGAAGCCGAAGAACGCGCCCAGCGCATAGACGTGATAGAGCGGCAGCGGGGTGACCACGATGTCGCCCGGCTGGGGCTTGGGCTCGACGCCGTACTGCAGGAACGGGATCGACTGCTCGATGTTGGCCACCAGGTTGCGGTGGGTCAGCATGGCGCCCTTGGAGCGGCCGGTGGTGCCGCCGGTGTACTGCAGGAAGGCCAGGTCGCTGCCCCTCACCTCGGGCCGCGTGTAGGCGCGGCCGTGGCCCAGCGACAGGGCCTTGCGGAAGGGGATGGCGCCGGGGATGTCGGCGCGCATCTTGCCGGCCTTGCGCTTGGCCACCAGGTTGACGATCCAGCGCTTGGGGACCGGCATCAGGTCGCCCACGCCGGTGACGACCACGTGCTTGACCGGGGTCTTGGGCAGGGCGGCGGCCAGGGCGGCGCTGGTGCTGTCGCAGACCACGATGGCCTCGGTCCCGGCGTCGCACAGTTGGAAGGCCACCTCGGTGGTGGTGTAGAGCGGGTTGACGTTCACCGCGATCAGGCCGGCGCGCAGCAGGCCCACCAGCGCCACCGGGAACTGGTTCAGGTTGGGCGACATGATCGCCACCCGCGTCCCGGGCTTCAGCTGGCAGTGGTTGACCAGGAAGCTGGCGAAGTCGTCGGCCATCTGGTCGAGCTGGCGAAACGAGATCGAGGCGCCGAAGCTGGTGACCGCGGGCGCGTCGCCGAACTTGCGCACCGCCTCGTCGACCATGGCCGGGATGTTCGGGAAGGCGTCGGCGTCGATCTCGGCCGAGGCCCCCGGCGGATACGACCGCGTCCAGACCCGTTCCATCTTACCTCCCGAAGCTTCTTTTTCGTTCACGCTCTCAGGGCGCATGGTTGACGTATAGGGAAGGCCCCCGTCAACAGGGCGTACGCATGTCCTTTGCGCTTTCCACCAGGCGATGGGAAGCTGCCCGGGCGCGATGGAGACTCCATCGCGCCCTAGTTTTGTAAGAGGTTGGGCGCGCCCGAGCGGCGAAACCGTGCGCACTTTCGCCTGACGCGCCCAAGCTTGCGCTATGGTGGCGGTCCTGCAACCGGAAGCGCGCCTGATGTCGTCCTTGTCTCCCGTCGTTCGCTGCGCCTGGCCGGGCGCCGACCCGCTGTACTGCGCCTATCACGACGAGGAGTGGGGCGTTCCCGAGTACGACAGCCGCGCCCTGTGGGAGAAGCTGGTGTTGGACGGGTTCCAGGCCGGCCTGTCGTGGATCACCATCCTGCGGAAGCGCGAAGCGTTCCGCGCCGCCTTCTCGGACTTCGATCCCGAGGTCGTGGCGCGCTTCGGCGAGGCCGACGTGGCGCGGCTGCTGGCCAATCCCGGCATCATCCGCTCGCGGGCCAAGATCGACGCCGCCATCGGTGGGGCGCGGATCTATCTCGACATGCGCGACCAGGGCGTGGACTTCTCGGCCTGGGTCTGGGACTTCGTCGACGGCAAGCCGATCCACAACGCCCGCGCGGGCCAGGGCGACGTGCCGGCCGAAACCCCGCTGTCCCAGGCCATGTCCAAGGCGCTGAAGGCGCGCGGCTTCAAGTTCGTCGGCCCGGTGATCGTCTACGCCTGGATGCAGGCCGTGGGTCTGGTCAACGACCACACGGTGCATTGCTTCCGCCATGCCGAGGTGCAGAAGCTGGCGCGGTGAGGGGCGCTTCCTGACGCGCCTTCACCTGGCCGCCGTCGCGGCGGGCGACGGCGGGGTCGCGGGCGGGTCCGCCTTGGACCAGACCACGTCGTTGTCCACCGCATAAAGGCGGCAATCCGCGTGCGCCTTGCCGCATTGGGCCAAGGCGAAGGCCAGGGGATCGGGACCCAGGGAGGCCGCGCTCCATGCCCCGTCCGGCGCGACCACGAACGCCCGCGGCCGGCGCAGGTCCAGGAAGCGCCGATAGCCTTCGCGTCCGCCGTCGTTGAGGAAGGGCACCGCGGCGATATCCGCGACGGCGGCGAATTTCGTGGGTGTCGGTTCGGGCGTCGGCCGGTTCCAGACCACGTCCGTGTCCACGGCGTAGAGCCGGCACGGATGCCCGCTTTTCCGGCAGGCCGTCAGGGCCGCCAAAGGTGGATCGAAGCCGTCGTACTCGGCCGCGGCCGAGCCGTTGGTCGACACCGCAAAGGCGCGAGGAGAGGGCCGCGTCAGGAACTTGCGATAAATGTCCCGCCCGGCGTCAGTGAGGTAGGGGACGGCCTCGACGTTGCCGACGGCGGCGTATCCGGACGGGGGCGGGACCTGGATCGGCGCGTACTTGGGGTAGGTGGGGTCCGAAGGCAGCCCGATCCGCTTCAGGAAGGCGTCCACGCGCGGCGTCCAGATGCGAAGCCCGTCGTAGGACGACAGCATCTCGTGAGCATTGTCGCCGAATTTGCCGAACGCCACCAGTTCGACCTGGCCGCCGGCCTTGGTGTAGCGGTCGTACATGCCGCGCCAGGTCGGCACGGAGAAGATCTTGTCGTTGTCGCCGTAAAACCAGATCGAGGGGACCTGGGTTCGGCCCCCGAAGGTGGCTGCAGCGTTGATCAGGCTGTGGTCGGGGTGGGAGCAGTCGCTGGAATGCATACCGCCGGCGAAGTTCACCAGTCCCTTGACGCCGGGAATCCCGAGGGCCCCGACCGCCAGGGTGTTCCAGCCCCCGAAGCTCTGGCCGACGACCACGATCCTGCTGTCGTCCACATAGGACTGGTGGCGCATGTAGTCGATCACCGCCCGGATATCGCGGGCTTCGTCGTCGGCGAAAGAGCCGTAGTCGCAGCCCATCGGCTGCAGACGCCCGCCTGAACCGGCGAAGCCGCGCATCATCGGCAAGACCACGGCATAGCCGCGCGACAGGAAATAGTCGGCTGAAAAGGTGACCCGATGGCGTGGTTCATCCCTCGGGCTACCGCCGTTGCGCGGGGAGCCGTGGTTGATCACAGCCAGAGGAAAGGGGCCGGTGCCGTCGGGCGTGAACACGGTGACCTGCAGCATGACCGGATCGACCGGGTCGCCGGCGATTTGCAGCACCTGCTCGTTCATCGGCGTCTGCGGCATGTTGGAGGGAAACGGCTCCTGGGCCGGCGGGGTCTGCGCACGAACCGCCACGCTCGCCGCGAGGAGCACGGCCAGCAAGCCAAAGAATCGCATGTCTTCCCCCCCCCCTTCAGATTTCCAACTATGACGCGTGAAATCGCCGGACGCTACTGGGGCTTGGGCTGTTTCGCTACGACCCTACGCCGCGTCCGAGCGCACCTTCACGTAGCCGCCGGGCGCGTCCTCGATCGGGGCGAGGGGGCCGCCCGTGGGATCGCGGGCCGCGACCATGGCGCCGGAGCGCTCGTGCAGCCAGGCGGCCCAGTGCGGCCACCACGAGCCCTTGTGCTCCTCGGCGCCCGAGACCCATTGCTCCACCGTGTCGGGCAGGGCCGGGTTGGTCCAGTGCTGGTACTTGTTGGCGTCGGGGTGGTTGATCACGCCGGCGATGTGGCCCGAGCCCGCCAGGGTGAAGGTCACAGGGCCGCCGAACAGCTTGGCCCCGCGATAGACCGAGCGCATGGGGGCGATGTGGTCTTCCTTGCTGGACTGGACGTAGACCGGGGTCTTCACGTCCTTCAGGTTCAGGGTCGCGCCGCCGATCTGCAGCTCGCCCTTGGCCAGTCGGTTGCCCTGGTAGAACTGGCGCAGGTAGCCGAGGTGCAGGGTCTTGGGCATGCGCGTCTGGTCGGCGTTCCAGAACAGCAGGTCGAACGCCGCCGGCTCCCTGCCCATCAGGTAGTTGTTGACGAAGAACGACCAGATCAGGTCGTTGGCGCGCAGCATGTTGAAGGCGTCGGCCATGGCCGCGCCGGGCAGCACCCCACCCGCCGCATCCATGCGCTGCTCCAGGTCTTTCAGCCACGGCTCGTCGGTGAACAGCAGCAGGTCGCCGGCCTCGGCGAAGTCCTGCTGGGCGGCGAAGAAGGTGGCCGAGCTGACGGCCTCCACCTCGCGGTGGGCCATGTGGGCCAGGGTGCAGCCGAGCATGGTGCCGCCGATGCAGTAGCCGACGGTGTTGACGTGGGGCGCCTCGCACTGGGCCATGACCTGGGCCACGGCGGTGTAGGCGCCTTCTAGCACATAGTTGTCGAGCGTCTTGGTGGCGAGTTCGGGCCCGGGATTGACCCAGGAGGTCAGAAACACGGTGAAGCCCTGGCTGGTGAGCCAGCGGATCATGGAGTTCTCGGGCTTGAGGTCGAGGATGTAGAACTTGTTGATCCAGGGCGGGAAGATCAGCAGCGGGATCTCGCGCACCTCCTTGGTGGTGGGCGCGTACTGGATCAGCTGGAACAGCTCGTTCTGGAACACCACCTTGCCCGGGGCGGTGGCGACGTTCTTGCCGACCTTGAAGCGGGCGAGGTCGGTCTGGCTGATGGCCAGGCGGCCGCCGCCGCGGGCCAGGTCGTTGGCGAACTGCTCGGCGCCCTTGACCAGGCTTTCGCCCTGGGTCTCGGTCATCTGCTTCAGCGCCACCGGGTTGGACAGCAGGTAGTTCGACGGCGAGAAGGCGTCGGTGAGCTGGCGGGTGAAGAACTCGGCCCGCCGCTTGGTCATCGGGTCCACGCCCTCGACGCTGGACACCAGCTCGTTCAGCCAGTTCGAGGTGACGAGGTAGGACTGCTTCATGGCGTCGAAGACCGGGTTCTCGGTCCACTCAGGGGCGCTGAAGCGCTTGTCACCCCTGGATTTGGGGGCTTGCGCGGCGGTGTGGGGGGCGGCGGCGTCGGGCGCGTCGCCCAGGGCGCGGGCCGAAGTCGAGCGCCACAGCTCCATGTAGCGGTCGAACAGGTCGGCCTGGGCGCGGAACAGCTTGTCGGGATGGGCCGCCAACTGGCCGATCACCTGGCCCAGCGCCGGACCCACGTGCAGCGGATCGGGATCCACCGACGGTCCAGCCTCCACCCGGCGCATGGCCGCGGCGGAGAAGGCGCTCTGCAGGGTCATCGCCGCCTTGGCCAGGTTCAGCGACAGCTGCTCCAGGGTGGTCCTTTGCTCGGGCGACATGAACTCGAAGGCCAAGCCCTCGCCGGACGTTTCGCCGGGCTTGGAGTCGGAAGTTGGCTTTGACGGATCGGTTTTCATGCGAGAGTCGCCCCCTGCGTCCTTAGTCATATAGACCCATCCTTTTCCTTGTCGCCATGATCGCATATGAGCCCTGACGGGATGAACGCCCCGATCCAGATCCTTCGCACCCGGCCCGCGGCCAGCCTCGCCGGTCTTGTCCTGCTCGTAGCAACGTCTGCGGGCGTTGGCGGCTGCGCCGACGTGCGCCGCGCGGTGTCGCTGCCGCCTGTGAACCCCGAATCACCTGTGGCCGGGAAGGTCGAGCAGATCTCCAAGGAGACCTTCCCGCGGCCGCGGCTGCGCGATGTGCCGCCCTTGCCGAAGAACGTGCCGCCGGCGCCGGTGATCAAGCTCGGGGTGGCCCAGATGGTCGGCTGCCGCACTTCGATCCTCAGCTACGCCCCGGCGCACCCGCAGTTCAGCAGCGGGGCCGACGCCTATGCCGGCGACCTGCGCGCGATCGCCCAGGCCAACAATCCCGCCAACACACCGCCGCCCGACGCCGCGGCCAAGAGCGAGGACCTGGCCGGACGCCTGCGCCAGTTCGCGGCTCCGCCGACGCCGATCGCCTCGGGCGCGCCGCCGACGCCCGAAATGGGCAAGCCGCCGGTGGAGCCTGCGCCCGGTGCGGCGCCTCCCGTTCCAGCGGCGCCCCCGCCGCCTGGTCAGGCCGCCGCCGCGCCGGCGCCGACGTCTCCGTTCGCGACGAACCCCACCCGCGAGGTGGAGGGTCCGCTGCCGCCGGAGCTGCCCAAGCCTGGCCCCGATCCCCTGCTGGAGCGCTGCACATGAGCGAACCCAACGTCCGACGCATCGGCCTCGCCGGTCTCGGCACCGTTGGTCAGGGGCTTCTGGAGCTCCTGAGCGCGCGGGCGGACTATCCGCCGGCCGGCGTCCGCATCGAGGTGGCCGGCGTTTCGGCGCGCTCGCGCTTCCAGCCGCGCTCGATCGACATCTCCGACTACGCCTGGTTCGACGACCCGGTGGCCCTGGCCACCGCGCCGGGCGTGGACATCTTCGTCGAGCTGATCGGCGGCTCCGACGGCCCGGCCAAGGCCGCGGTCGAGGCGGCGCTGAACGCCGGCAAGGCGGTGGTCACCGCCAACAAGGCCCTGATCGCCCACCACGGGCTGGCGCTGGCCCGCCTGGCCGAACGCAAGGGCGCGCCGCTGCTGTTCGAAGCGGCGGTGATGGGCGGCACGCCGGCGGTGAAGCTGCTGCGCGAGGGCCTGGTCGGCGACGAGGTGCTGAGCGTGGCCGGCATCCTCAACGGCACCTGCAACTACATCCTCAGCCAGATGGAGGAGAGCGGGCGCGACTTCGCCGACGTGCTGGCCGACGCCCAGCGCCTGGGCTACGCCGAGGCCGACCCGACCATGGACGTCGGCGGCTTCGACGCCGCGCACAAGATCGCCATCCTGGCCGCCCTGGCCTTCAACGGCGCCCCCAACTTCGCCGCCGCCTCGGTGGAGGGGATCGAGGCGGTGCAGCGCATCGACATCCAGCTTGCCAAGGAGCTGGGCTTCCGCATCAAGCTGATCGCCTCGGCCGAGCGCAGCGGGGACGGCGCTTCGGTGCAGGTGGCCCCGGCCCTGGTGCCGCTCGACCATCCGCTGGCCGCGGCGGGCGGGGCGCTCAACGCCCTGTTCATCGAGGGCCGCAAGGTCGGCCGCCTGTTCCTGCAGGGCGCGGGCGCGGGCGCGGGTCCGACCGCCACCGCGGTGGCCGCCGACATCGCCGACGTGGTGGCGGCGCTGGACCGCCCGGTGTTCCAGCGCCCGGCCGAACAGCTCGAGCCCCTGGCGGCGGCCGACCAGGCGGGCGAGACCTCGCGGGTCTATCTGCGCCTGATCGTGCGCGATCGCCCCGGCGTGCTGGCCCACGTCACCGAGGCCCTGGCGCGCGCGGCCGTGTCCATCGACAGCTTCCTGCAGCATCCGGTGGGGGCGACGGGCATGGTGCCGATCGTGCTCACCACCCAGCCGGCGTCTAAGGCGGCGATCCGCGACGCGGTGCAGCACATCTCCGAACTCGACGCAGTGGTCGAACCGCCGCGGACCATCCGCATCGCCCGTAGCTGAGAATCCGGCCATCATCGGAGCAGGCTCCGGATCGGCGCGAACGCGCTCGGGTTAGGATCAAGGTTGCAATTTCAGTATTCCGTTACGTCCTCGCCTATCCCCTCTCCCCTTGCGGGAGAGGGAGGGGCCCATCGCTTGCGATGGGAAGGTGAGGGGTCGCGCTGCGCCTTGCGGCTGACGTTGAGAGACCCCTCATCCTTCCCACGTCGCTCTGCGACGCGGGCCCCTTCCTTCTCCAGCAAGGGGAGAAGGGGGCATGACCATGCCTGACGGCTCCGGTCCCATCGCCTTCCTCGGCGTCGAGCGGTCGCTGACCGGGCGCGCCTGGCGCGAGCGCCCGGCCGAGGCGCGGGTGGTGCGGGCGCACCAGCACAGGCTCGGCCTGGGCGAACCGCTGGCCCGGGCCCTGGCGTCGCGCGGGGTGGGCGAGGACCAGGGCGAAAGCTACCTGTCGCCGACGCTGCGCGGCCTGTTCCCCGATCCGTCGTCTTTCGCCGACATGGACAAGGCGGCCGAGATCCTGGTCGACGCCATCGTCCGCAAGCGGCCCTGCGCGGTGTTCGCCGACTACGACGTCGACGGCGCCACCAGCGCGGCCCAACTGGTGCGCTATTTCCGGGCGCTGGACGCCGAGCTGTCGATCTACGTGCCTGACCGCCTGGCCGAGGGCTATGGTCCCAGCCCCGCCGCCTTCCGCCGCCTCAAGGCCGAGGGGGCCGAGCTGGTGGTGACGGTGGACTGCGGCGCGGCCGCCCACGACGCCCTGGAGGCCGCCGCCGAGATGGGGCTGGAGGTGGTGGTGATCGACCATCACCTGATGCGCGGGACCCAGCCGCCGGCCGCCGCCCTGGTCAATCCGAATCGGCCGGACTGCGTCTCGGGGCAGGGCGTGCTGGCGGCGGCGGGGGTGACCTTCGTGCTGCTGGCGGCGCTGAACCGGCGGGCGCGGGCGCTGGGCCTGTTCGACACCCGCCCCGAGCCCGACCTGCGCCAATGGCTCGACCTCGCCGCGCTGGGCGCGGTGTGCGACGTCACCCAGCTGGTGGGCTTCAACCGCGCGCTGACGTCTCAGGGGCTCAAGGTCATGTCGGCCTGGGGCAATCCCGGGCTGAAGGCGTTGCTGGAGGTCGCCGGCGGCAAGGGACCGGCCACCACCTTCCACGCGGGCTTCATGCTCGGCCCGCGGATCAACGCCGGCGGCCGGGTCGGGCGCTCGGACCTGGGCGCGCGGCTGCTGTCCACCGACGACCCGGACCTGGCCCGCGAACTGGCCCAGGAGCTCGACGCGCTCAACCTCACCCGCAAGCAGGTGGAGCAGGACACGCTGGAAGAGGCCGTGCGCTGGATCGAGCAGCGCTCCAACCTCGATCCCGACGCCCCGGCCCTGGTGGTGGCGGGGCAGGGCTGGCATCCGGGCGTGGTCGGCATCGTCGCCAGCCGCCTGCGCGAACGCTATCGCAAGCCCACCATCGTCATCGGCCTGGACGAGGCCGCCAATGTCGGCAAGGGCTCCGGCCGCTCGCAGCCGGGGGTGAACCTGGGCCGGGCGGTGCAGGCGGCCTTCGACGAGGGCCTGTTGTTGGCCGGTGGCGGCCACGCCATGGCTGCGGGCCTGACCATCCGCCCCGACGTGATTCCCGAGTTCCGCGCCTTCCTGGCCGAGCGGCTGGCCGAGGAAAGCGCCGCGGCCTTCGCCGCCGACGCGCTGGAGATCGACGCCCTGATCTCGCCCAGCGGCGCCGACCGGGCGCTGTGGACCGAGTTCCAGCGGATGACCCCGTTCGGCCCCGGCAATCCCGAGCCGATGTTCGCCATGGCCCAGGTCCGCATCGAGCGGGCCATGGCGGTGAAGGGCGGCCATGTGCGCTGCACCCTGGTCGATTCGAACGGGACCAAGATCCGCGCGGTGGCCTGGCGTTCGGGCGACACTGACCTCGGCCGCCGGTTGCTGGCGGGCGATGGAACCCTGCACGTGGTGGGCAAGCTCAAGCCTGACGACTGGTCCGGCCGCGAGGGCGTGGAGCTGGAAATCGAGGACGCGGCCGACCCACGAAGAATCGCGTAAAAAATCTCACCCGAGCGCTTGCATGGCGCGCGCGAGCCGGGCTATAGAGCCGCCTCCCGATCGCGGGCCCTTCGTCTATCGGTTAGGACACCAGATTTTCATTCTGGGAAGAGGGGTTCGACTCCCCTAGGGCCTGCCATCGGGATTTCAGGTTTGCCGCCAGGGCCTTGGCCCGCCGACCTGATCCCACACCCTCTCATTTTTTCGTCGTTGCGCGGGTTTTGCGTCGTCGCGCCGCGTGCGGCGCCGTGTACGGAACTTTCTTGCGGCTTTGGCGTCAGGTCCGGCTTGCGCGGCGGCCCGAATCTTAGCTATAGAGCCGCCTCCCGAGCGCGGGCCCTTCGTCTATCGGTTAGGACACCAGATTTTCATTCTGGGAAGAGGGGTTCGACTCCCCTAGGGCCTGCCATCGGGAAATGCTTCGGTCCGCGCCTAGTGGGCCTGGAGGCTCAAACCTTCCCCTCGTCAAGTTGATATGAAACGCGTTGTTCGTGCGCGATTTGGATCTGAATTCTACTAATCAGGTTTAGTTCTTGAGTTGGTTCATGGTCGTCTGGCCGGCGGGCCGGCTGTTATGATGTAGCTGCGCCGAATCAAGTTCAAGCCGCGGGCGTTTGTGCCGCCTGCCTCAACTTCATGCAGTTTTTGCAGGGCCGCGGCGTGATTTTGTATCTAAAGTCGTTTTCCTAATTCGGTAGGCGACTTTTCTGTCCCTAGGCGCCCCCGCGACCTATTCGCACTCCTATGCAATTGCATGTTCAAACCCTCTTTCAACGGCATTTTCTTTTCGTGATAGTGTCCACAGGGGGATGTCCGTAGACAAAACATTGCGCGGGCAAGAGGGGCGTCATGTCGGGGTTCGAGTTCGAGTCTACAGGTCCGATCGAAGAAGCGCTGCGGATCAGCGGCCGGGTCAAATGGTTCGACGCGGGCAAGGGGTACGGGTTCATCGTTCCGGACGATCCCAGTCAAACCGACCTGAAGGACGTGCTGCTGCACGTCACCTGCCTGCGCCAGACCGGGCGTGAGCACGCGCTGGAGGGTTCGGTGGTGGTCTGCGACGCCGTGCGCCGGCCCAAGGGCTGGCAGGTGTGCCAGATCGTCGAACTGGACGAATCGACAGCCGAGCCGCCGGCGCCGCGGCCCGAGCGGCCCCGCGACAGCCTCGGCCTGCGCCGTCCGCGTGTGGATGGGCCGCGCCGCGACAGCGACGATTTCGGCCGCCGCGGCCTGGAGGCCGTCGGGCCGCTGGAGCGCGCGCGGGTGAAGTGGTTCAACCGCACCAAGGGTTACGGCTTCGTGGTGCGCGACGGGGCGCCCGGCGACATCTTCGTCCACATCGAGACCCTGCGCCGCTGCGGGGTCGAAGACCTGCAGCCGGGCGAGGACGTGATGGTGCGCTTCGCCGAGGGGCCGAAGGGTCTGGTGGTGGCCGAGCTGGAGTGCTCCAGCCTCTAGATCGCCTCCGCGACACCGAAGGGCGCTTCAAACTTCGCCGTCCAGCCTCTACAGGACGTGGTGACGGACGGCGGGAGCAGTTGGGCGCATATGAAGTTTCGGGCGTTGGGCGTTGCGGCCCTGGCTTTGCTGCTCGCGAGCCCCTTCCGTCCCACCCCAGCCTCGGCTGCGGTTCCGGTCTATGGCTACCAGGTCGTCCACGCCTATCCGCACGATACCAAGGCCTTCACCGAGGGCCTGTTCTACCTGGACGGCGATCTTTACGAGAGCACCGGCCTTGAGGGCCATTCCTCGATCCGCCGGGTCGAACTCGCCACCGGCAAGGTGCTGCAGTCGCGCGAAATCCCCTCCCAGTACTTCGGCGAAGGCATCATCGCCTGGAAGGACCGGCTGGTCGAACTGACCTGGCGCTCGCAGATCGGCTTCGTCTACGACCTCAAGACCTTCCAGCCGATCTCCAGCTTCCACTATCCGGGCGAGGGCTGGGCGCTGACCCACGACGACCATCGCCTGATCATGAGCGACGGCACCGCCGACATCCGCTTCCTCGACCCCGACACCCTGGCCGAGACCGGGCGCATCCACGTCACCGACCAGGGACGGCCGGTGCGCAACATCAACGAGCTGGAATGGGTCAAGGGCGAGATCTTCGCCAACATCTGGCAGACCGACCTGATCGCCCGCATCGATCCCCAGACCGGCGGCGTGCTGGGCTGGATCGACCTGGCGGGCCTGCTGACGCCGCAGGAGGCGCGCGGCGAGGTCGATGTGCTGAACGGCATCGCCTACGACGCGGCGCACGACCGGCTGTTCGTCACCGGCAAGCTGTGGCCCAAGCTGTTTGAGATCAGGCTGGTGCGACGGCCATAAGCCGCGAAGATCGCGCGGCGCCTCGGTTGCGGCGGACGATCCCACGTGGCAAAGGTCTCGCTCGTCTGAGGCGGGGTGTAGCGCAGCCTGGTAGCGCGGCTGTTTTGGGTGCAGCAGGTCGCTGGTTCGAATCCAGTCGCCCCGACCACGACGATGAAACTACGAGGTACAGGTCAGTCCCATGCTCGCTCGGATCTATCGCCCCGCCAAGACGGCCATGCAGTCGGGCAAGGCGCGCACCAAGGACTGGGTGCTGGAGTTCGAGGCCGCCTCGGCCCGCAGCCCCGATCCGCTGATGGGCTGGAGCTCCTCCAGCGACATGAACGCCCAGGTGCGCCTGCGCTTCGAGACCTCGGAAGAGGCGGTGGCCTACGCCCAGGCCCACGGCATCAATTTCCAGCTGCTGCCCGAGCAGCGCCGCAGCCACATCGTCAAGGCCTACGCCGACAACTTCGCCGCCAACCGGCTGGTGTCCTGGACCCACTGATTCGGGTTTGCCCGGTTTCGGGCTCGCCCGCCCGGCCGGTTTGGACGGCCTCCGTTCACGTGATCCGTTGCTTCGCCAGGCGTTGCGGGGCGCGTTAGACTTCCCACCGGAGCGGGGCTAGACCTCGCTGACCACCGGTTTGCGCCCTTAGCTCAGTTGGATAGAGCACGTGCCTTCTAAGCATGGGGTCGCAGGTTCGAATCCTGCAGGGCGCGCCATTTCCCGTCCGCCCTGGCGCGGTTGGCGGGTTGGGCGCTAGGTTGGCGCCGCGGCGAGGTGCGCCGCCTGGACCCTGCGAGGAGCCGCCATGCTTGAGCGTCGCAGCCTTCTGACCGCCCTTGGCGTCCTGGCCGTGGCCCGGCCGGCTTTCGCCCAGACCGGCGCCCAGACCGGCGCCCAGGCCGACGCCCGGGCGGCCGCTGAGATGAGCGGCCAGGCCGCGCCCGCTCCGTCCGCGCCTGGCCCGTCTGCGGTAGACCGGCCGCGGGTGGTGCTGTTGACCAGCAAGGGCGCGATCACGCTGGAGCTGCGCGCCGACAAGGCCCCGATCACCGTCGCCAACTTCCTGCGCTACGTCGACAAGAAGCGCTTCGACGGCGCCGCCAGCTTCTACCGCGCCGCCCGCGCGCCGGGCGCGCCCACCGTGGGCTTCATCGAGGGCGGGCTGCAGAACGACCCCAAGCGGCTGCTGCCGCCCATCGCCCACGAGAGCACCACCCAGACCGGGCTGCTGCATATCGACGGGGCCATCTCCATGGCGCGCAACGCCCCCGGCTCGGCGACGGCGGACTTCTTCATCTGCTCGGGTCCGGCGCCGGGGCTCGACGCCAATCCGCAGGGCGCGGGCGACAACCTGGGCTTCGCCGTGTTCGGCGGAGTGGTGGACGGGATGGACGTGGTGCGCGCGATCCTGGCCTCGCCGACCCCGGGCGTGGCGCGCAATCCGGTGATGGCCGGGCAGATCATCGACCCGCCGGTGCCGATCATCACCGCCCGCCGCGCTGTCGCCTGAGGCGCAGGCCGCCGCTTCAGCCTTCGCCCTGGATGGCCCGGATTCGCGCGGCCAGCGTCTCCATGGCGAACGGCTTGCTGAGCACGTGCATGCCGGCTTCGAGCTGGCCCGAGCCGATGGCCGCCTTCTCGGCGTAGCCGGTGATGAACAGCACCTTCAGCTGGGGTCGCGACAGCCGCGCGGCGTCGGCCATCTGCCGGCCGTTCATGCCGCCGGGCAGGCCGACGTCGGTGATCAGCAGGTCGACGGCCACGTCGGATTCCAGCACCTTGAGGCCCGAGGCGGCGTCGGCGGCCTCGATCGCCGAGTAGCCCAGGTCGGCCAGGGCCTCGCTCACCAACATGCGCACGCTGGGCTCGTCGTCGACCACCAGCACCGTCCCGCTCGCGCTCATGTGGAGTCGCTGCGCCGGGACCGGCGTGGCGGCCGCCTCGGTCGCGGCCGTCTGGCTGCGGGGGAGGAGCAGCGATATGCGCGCGCCACGGCCGGGTTCGGACTCGATGCGGGCCAGACCGCCCGACTGCTTGGCGAAACCGTAGATCATCGACAGGCCCAGTCCGGTGCCCTGGCCGATCGGCTTGGTGGTGAAGAAAGGCTCGAAGGCGCGTTCCACCACCTCGGGCGACATGCCGGCGCCGGTGTCGGCGACGCTGACGGCGACATAGGCGCCGGGCGCGATGTCGTAGGCGCGGGAAGTGCGCTCGTCGACGGCGCGATTGGCGGTCTCGATGGTCAACCGGCCGCCGTCGGGCATGGCGTCGCGTGCATTGATGCACAGGTTGAGGATGGCGTTCTCGAGCTGGTTGGGGTCGCACAGGACCGCCCACAGGCTGGGCTCCAGCTCGGTCTGGAACTCGATCTCGGGGCCGACCGTGCGGCGGATCAGTTCTTCCATGCCCAGCACCAGTTGGTTGGCGTCGACGCTGCGGGCGTCCAGGGTCTGGCGGCGCGAGAAGGCCAGCAGGCGATGGGTGAGGGCGGCCGCGCGGGCGGCAGCCCCCTGGGCGGCGTCGATATAGCGCCCGAGTTCGCCCAGCCGGCCCTGGGTCAGCCGGGTCTGCAGCAGATCCAGGCTGCCGATGATGCCGGTCAAAAGGTTGTTGAAGTCGTGGGCCAGGCCGCCGGTGAGCTGGCCTACCGCCTCCATCTTCTGCGACTGGAACAGTTGCTCGCGTGAGCGCTCCAGTTCCAGCTGGGTCTCGCGCCGCTCGGTCAGGTCGCGGGTGATCTTGGCGAAACCGATCAGTTCGCCGTCGTCGTCGAAGATCGGGTCGATGACCGCGCTGGCCCAGAAGCGGCTGCCGTCCCTGCGCCGCCGCCAGCCCTCGGCCTGATAGCCGCCCTCGCGCCGAGCGGTCTCCAGGGCCTGGGCTGGGACGCCAGCGGCGGCGTCCTCTTCGGTGTAGAAGCGCGAGAAGTGCTGGCCGACGATCTCGGCGGCTGTATAGCCCTTGATGCGCTGGGCGCCGGCGTTCCAGTTGCTGACCAGGCCCTCGGGGCTGAGCATGTAGATGGCGTAGTCGGTCACGCCCTGCACCAGCAGGCGGAAGCGGCGCTCGGTCTCCAGCGCCCGGATCGCGGCCTCGCGCTGTTCGCTGACGTCGCGGGTGATCTTGGCGAAGCCCACCAGTTCGCCATCCTGGGTGATGGCGTCGATCGCCACCATGGCCCAGAAGCAGCTGCCGTCCTTGCGCACCCGCCAGCCCTCGGCGGCGAAGCGCCCGGTTTCGGCGGCGACCGCCAGCGCGCGTTGGGGGCGGCCCTCGGCGCGGTCTTCCTCGGTGTAGAAGCGCGAGAAGTTCTGGCCGATGATTTCCTCGGCCGTATAGCCCTTGATCCGTGCGGCGCCCGGGTTCCAGCTTATGATGCGGCCGTCGAGGTCCAGCATGTAGATGGCGTAGTCGACGACGGACTGCACCAGGCGCTCGAAAGCGTTTTCGCCGAGGCTGTCTCGTGAAAGGGATGAGCCCTCACGGGCGGCGGGCGATGGTTTGTCCTGGATCGTCTGGTCTGGAACTCGCGACACGCATCCCCCAAGGCAGGCCCTTAACGTCACGCGGCTTGGCGGGTTCCGCAGCCGGTGTTCCCCTGGGCGAGGCCCCCGGGCGGACCTGGGCGTGATGATGCTACGCCGCTCGGCCGAGCGGCTTAACATTTGTGGTCGGCCGCGGCGTGGGCGCGGCCAGCTTTACAAAACGCAACACAGCCACGGAATGGCGGCAACGGGCCGGTTCTAGGGTCGCCGGCGTCCCAGAACGAACGGGACGCTGAAGCATAGGGACCCGAAGACCATGAGCGACCCCACATCCGGTTCTGACGAAACCCACGCCGCGCCTGCGCCAACCGCCAAGCGCGGCTTCGGCCTTGCGACCCGCCGGCTGGTGCTGGGCCTGGCCTTCGCCGGCAGCTTCGTGGCCGGCGGGGTGATCCTGTCCGGCCCCTCGGCCATCGCCATGCAGGCGGCGATGGAGCACGTGGCCGGCCACGGCGGCATGCACGCCCGGATGCAGGCGCACCTCGACCGCATGCTGGCCCAGGTCGGCGCCACGTCGGCGCAGAAGGACAGGATCCACACCATCTGGCGCACCGCCATGCTCTCGACCGGGCCGGTGCACTCGCGGCTGATGGGCGTGCACGGCGAGCTGCACCACCTGCTGCTGGCCCCGACGGTGGACCGCGCGGCGCTGGAACAACTGCGCACCGAGCGGCTGTCGGATCTCGATCAGGTCAGCAAGGTGTGGGTGCAGGCCATGGCCGACTCGGCCGAGGTGCTGACGCCCGAGCAGCGCGCCAAGTTGAGCGCCCTGATCACCCAGCACCACCACGAGAAGTCTTGAGCCGTCCGAGCCTCGACGCCGCCTCTCGCCATCGGCGCAGGGGCGGCGCAACCTGGGCTGGGAGGCGCGGATGAGCGGGCGGATTCTGATCATCGACGATGACGAGCGGCTGGCCGATATGGTCTGCGCCTATCTGGGCCAGCACGGCTTCGCCATCGACGCTCGCCACACCGGCCGCGCCGGGATCGAGGCGGTGGCCGAGCGCGCCCGCTGCGGCGCCGGCTACGACGCGGTGATCCTCGACATCATGCTGCCCGACATGGACGGGCTGGAGGTGTGCCGCCAGCTGCGCCGCCAGGCCGAGACAGCCATCCTGATGCTGTCGGCCCGCGGCGAGGACTTCGACCGCATCGTCGGGCTGGAGCTGGGCGCCGACGACTACCTGCCCAAGCCGTTCAACCCGCGCGAGCTGGAGGCGCGGCTGAAGGCGATCCTGCGCCGGGCCGCCGCCCAGGGCCGCGACGAGGCGGTGCTGCGCTTTGGCCGGCTGGAGATCGATCCCGGCTCGCGCACCGTGCGGGTGGGCGAGGACGAGGCCGCCCTGACCTCCTACCAGTTCGACCTGCTGCACGCCCTGGGTCGCCACGCCGGCAAGGTGATGTCGCGCGAGCGGCTGCTCGACCTGGTCAAGGGCGAGGAGCTGGAGGCGTTCGACCGCTCCATCGACGTGCACGTCTCGCGCATCCGCGCCGCCATCGAGGACGACCCGGCCCACCCGCGCCGCATCATCACTGTGCGCGGGGCAGGCTACCTGTTCGCCCGTAACCAGGACCAGGGCTGATGATCGGCGTGCTCGGACGAAGCCTGTTCTGGCGGGTCTATCTGACCCTGCTGATCAGCCTGGTGCTGACCTCCATCCTGGCCGGCGTCACCGCGGTGCTGTGGAGTGCTGCGGCCGAGCGGCCAAGCGGCCCCGGCGCGCCGGGCGCGGTGCTGGCCAGCCTGTTGCCGCCGGCCGATGCGCCGCAAGCCCAGACCAAGGTGGCGCTGCAGCGGCTGGCCGCGGCCACGGGCCGGCGCGTCGCGCTCGCCGACGCCGACACCGGCCTGCGCATCGCCGCGGACCCGGGGGGGCTGGTCACCGTCTCGCCCATGGGCGGTCCGGGCTGGGCCAACCGGCGCATCGTGGTGCCCAATGCGTGGGGCGCGCACCTGGGTGGCGGCCGCGACCTGTGGGTGGAGCGCCTGTCGGCGACCCACAGCGCGCCGCTGTGGCACATCTCGATCATGCTGCTGCTGGTGGCCGGGGCGGTGGGCGTGACGGCCTATCCGGTGGTGGCGCGCCTGACCCGGCGGTTGGAGCGGCTGCGCGCCAGCGTCGACGCCTGGGGCGAGCACAGCCTGGCGGCCCGCGCCGACCCCGACGGTCGCGACGAGATCGCCGCGGTGGCCACGAGCTTCAACCGCGCCGCCGACCGGGTGGAGCGGCTGCTGGGCGCGCACAAGGCGCTGTTGGCCCACGCCAGCCACGAACTGCGCTCGCCGCTGGCCCGGCTGCGGGTGGCGGTGGAGATGCTGGCGGCCAAGCCCGATCCCGACATGCTGCCGTCGATCGAGCGCGACATCGCCGAACTGGACGCCCTGGTGGACGAGATCCTGCTGGCCAGCCGCCTCGACCAGACCACCCCGCCGGCCGACGAGCCGGTCGACTGCCTGGCGCTGGCGGCCGAGGAGGCGGCGCGGGCGCGCGCGGTGCTGCACCACGCCGACGGCGTGGCCTACGAGGTGCGCGGCGAACCAAGGCTCTTGCGCCGGCTGATCCGCAACCTGCTGGAAAACGCCGGCAAGCATGGCCGCCCGCCGGTGGAGATCGAACTCGACCGGGTGATAGAGCGCGGCAGGGCCTGGATCGTCATCGGCGTGCACGACCGCGGCCCCGGCATTCCCGAGGCCGAACGCGCAAGAGTGTTCGAGCCGTTCTACCGCCCGGCCGGCTGGGCTGAGGCGGCGGGCAGTTGGGGCCTGGGCCTGTCGATCGTGCGCCAGATCGCCGAGCGAAATGGCGGCGAGGTCTCGTGCTGCGCGCGGCTGGGCGGCGGGGCCAGCTTCATCGTCCGCCTGCCGGCGCTGGGATAGGGCGGACACCCGCCTGCGTGCTTCGAGACGCGGCTTCGCCGCTCCTCAGCATGACGAAGATTATTGAACACCCACACCCGTCATCCTGAGGAGCCCCGTAGGGGCGTCTCGAAGGACGCAGCACGTGCGCCGAATCCGACCGAGCTTGCCGCCACGCGCCGCCTGCGGGACAATTGACGGATGAGCGAAAACCTCCCGCGCTATACCGGCGGCTGCCTCTGCGGGGCGGTGCGTTACGTGGCGGAGGGCGAGCCTTCGGTCAGCGGCCACTGCTACTGCGCCGACTGCCGCAAGGCCTCGGGCTCGGGCTTCATCCCCTTCATGGGCTTTCCCGCCGGCGCGGTGCGCTTCAGCGGCGAGACGCTGAAGTTCGTCTCGCCCTCGGCCAGGGGCGGGACGGCGACGCGCAACTCGTGCCCGGTCTGCGGCGGCCTGGTGTTCGGCGGCGACCGCGAGGTGGACGACAGCTTCACCGTCTACGCCGGCTCGCTGGACGACCCGTCGCTGTTCCACCCCAAGGTGGCCATTTTCGCCCGCGACCGGCCCGCCTGGGCCAGCTTGCCGCCGGGCCTGAAGGTGTTCGAGACCATGCCGAACTGAGAGAACTCACTCAAGCGTTGCTGGTTGGGGCGAAAACTAGGCATAGTGGTTGTATGGTCGGCGGCAGCGAGCATCCGCTCGAGCGGGGACGCCACCTCGCTGCGTGGAGCATCATCGGGATTACTTGGGCTGTGGGTGTCGGATTGATCGACTCTCGCGAAGGCGTAGGCGTGTGTTTGTGCATGATCGGTATCGCGGTTCAATTTTGGTTATATTTTGAGGACATTTTTTCCATGGGGAGAAAAGATTACAAATCTTGGCCGTGGATCGCTGTTGCTGCTTTTGTAATTGAATTGCTTGTGCCGTCTTATTTGGTTGCGACCAGGGCGCACGCTGAGCCTCCCTCGAGTAGCTCCAATTCGCCACCGGTGACGGCGAAAACTCCTGCTCCCCCTTCCGCCCTTGTGCCCGCGCAGCCCCGGGGGCCTGTTTCTGTGGATTCTCGTGATAAATGCCCTGCTGGATACATGGTTATTGAAAATAGCTCGGCGTCTTACGGCCGCATTGGCTGGAGTTTACCGCCGGAGGCAAAGATATGCTTGATTAAGGATAGTGCAGACCACAATGTTACAAACTTTGAAGTGCGTTCCCATTGATTTGTTATGAAGTGTGGCGCTTTAAATCGAAATAAAATTCAAATTTCAATTTGAAGGTTTTTCAAAAAATCCATCGTCGCTTCAAGGGGCAATGCGGGTGGCTTAGCTCGTTTTGACGTGTGTGGCGAAAAATCGAGGCGCCGTGTCGCACGCGCGCATCGGTTCGGCTGCGAGTTTTGGTTGCGTCGTCAGAAAAAGCCGGGCACCGTCGCCTCCTAACGAGCGCTAAAGCGCCGTCCTCGGGAGGAAACGAATGGTCTATGCTGCTACGGCTGCCGGCGTCGCGTTTGTCAGCGGCGCGATCGCCATCCTGATCTTCGCCACCCATCTGCTCGCCCTCTGAGGCAAGCCGAAGATCAATCGCAGGATGCTCCGATCCCGATCCGTCAAGCTGTACGGCGTGGGACTGAGTTCGATCCGCTGAATATCTGATTTGCACGAAGCGCCGCCGCCCGGACATTGCCGGACGGCGGCTTTTCCGCGTCTGTTACTGGCCGATCACCGGTAGCCAGATCGCGCTGGCCTGGGCGCCCGCGTGGAACACCTGCTGGGTCGCCGGCTGGTAGTCCGACGGCTTGGCGAGGAAGATGTTGTCCACATAGGTCTGCGGGTTGCGGTCATAGAGCGGGAACCAGCTCGACTGGATCTGCACCATGATCCGGTGGCCCGGCTTGAACACGTAGTTGGTCGAGGGCAGGCCGAAGCGATAGCGCTGCACCTGGCCCGCGGGGATCGGGCTCGGATGCTCGAAGCTGTCGCGATAGCGGCCGCGGAAGATGTCCATGGCGATCGGCAGCTCGTAGCCGCCCATTTCCGGCTTGGACGGGACCTGGTCGGGATAGACGTCGATCAGCTTCACCACCCAGTCGGCGTCGGTGCCGGTGGTGGCGGCATAGATGTCGGCGATGGTCTGGCCGCTGATGCGCACCGGGGCGGTGAGCACGTCGGTCTCATAGGTCAGCACGTCCGGCCGGTCGGCGAAGGGGCGCTGGTCGCTGGTCAGCCAGCTCTTCCAGCGGTCGCCGTCGGCGAAGCGCACCGGCCGCGGCAGGTAGGGCACCGGCTTGGACGGGTCGGCGACGTAGGAGTCCGACGGCTTGGCGCCGTCCGCCGGGGCCTGGAACGACAGGCCGAAGCCCGATTGCAGGTACAGCGGGGTCAGCGGTTTGCCACAACCGTTGTCACAGGCCAGCGGCCAGTGATCGAACTTGTCCCAGTGGTTTTCGCCCGGGTTGTAGATCAGCGCCGTGGGGATGTCGGCCTTGGGCGAGCCGGGCTTCAGGTACTGGTCGAAGAACGGCTTCAGGTAGTCGCGCCGCCATTGCAGGGCCGTGTCGCCTTCGAAGTTGAGCACGCCCAGGGTCGAGCCGTCATAGTTGGCGCCGCTGTGCCGCCAGGGGCCCATCACCAGGTAGTTGTTATCGCCCAGGCCCTTGGCCTTCAGCGCCTCGAAGCTGTGGATCGCGCCCCACATGTCTTCCTGGTCCCACAGGCCCTGTTCCCACATGGTCGGGACCTTGGAGGGATGCTCCAGGATCAGCTTGTCCAGCGCCTGGCCCTGCCAGAAGCCGTCATAGGCCGGATGCTCTTCCATGCGCTGCAGGAAGGGATAGCCGTCCACGCCGTGAGCGCGGGCGTAGCCGTCGACCGAGCCGGCGCGGCGGAAGCCGTCGTAGTCGTCATAGGTCTCGCGCGCGACCGGATCGCCCGAGCCGCGCTTGGTGGTCTGCTCGGTGATGTAGTCGAGGTTGGTCTGGCGGAAGGCGCCGTAGTGGAACCAGTCATCGCCCATCCAGCCGTCGACCATCGGGCTCTCGGGCGCGGCGACCTTCAGCGCCGGGTGCGGGTCGAGCAGGGCCATCACCACGGTGTAGCCCTCATACGAGGAGCCCAGCATGCCGACGCGACCGTTGCTTTCGGACACGTGCTTGACCAGCCAGTCGATGGTGTCCCAGGCGTCGGTGGTCTCGTCGGTCTTGGTCGGGTTCAGCGGCCCGCGCACCGGGCGGGTCATGACGAAGGCGCCTTCCGAGCCGTACTTGCCGCGGATGTCCTGGAACACGCGGATGTAGCCGTCCTGCACGAACGCCTCGTCGCTCTGCGAGACCGAGGCCTGCAGCGAGGGGCTGACGTTTCGCTCGACCCGCTTGGCGGCGTTGTAGGGCGTGCGGGTCAGCAGCATCGGGGCGTCGTGGGCGCCCTTGGGGATCATGAGCACGGTGTAGAGCTTCACCCCGTCGCGCATGGGGATCATCACCACCCGCTTTTCGTAGTCGTAGGCGGCGGTCGGGCCGGGGGGCTTGGCGGGCACGTCGTCGAGGTCGGGGCTCGAGGCGCTCGTCGCCCCAGTCTTGGTTGAGGGGGCCTTGGCGTCGGCGCCCTTGGCCGGCGCGGCGTGGACGGTGGAGGCGGCAAGGCACAGGGCCAGCGCGGCCGCCCCGCACTTCAATAGGCGAATGGACACTGAGTTCTTCCCCCCGATTTTTCGGTGATCTGAGGGGCCGACTCTTAGCGCGGCCGTACGGGCGGCCAAGGGGGATTTATGCGCGGCTCAGCTCTTGTTGGCGGCCGCCGCCTGATTGATCGCATCGCGTGGCGGCCGGCCGGCCAAAAGGTCGAGGATATTCTCGGCTGCGCGGCGCTCGATGGCCTGGCGCACCGAGACCACGGCCGAGCCCAGATGCGGGGTGAACAGGGTGGCGGGATGGGCCAGCAACTCGGGCGCGATGGCGCGGGGGCGATCCGGCCGGGCCCAATCCTCGAACTCGAACACGTCGGTCGCATAGCCGCCGAGCCGCCCGGCCTTGAGCGCCGCCAGCACCGCCGCCTCGTCCACCAGCGAACCGCGGGCGGGGTTGATCAGCAGGGCGTGCGGCTGGAGCTGGGCCAGGGCCTCGGCGCCCAGGATATGCAGGGTGCCGGGCGTCAGCGGCGCGGCCAACACCACATAGTCGGCCCAGGCCAGCAGGCGCGGCAGGTCCGCCTCGCGCATGGCGTCCTGGCCGGCCTCGCTGGGGTCGAAGTAGCGCTGCTCCAGCTCGAACGGGCGCAAACGCCGGGCGATGGCGCGGCCGATGGCGCCGAAGCCGACATAGCCCACCCGCGCGCCGGCCAGCCCTGCGCCGTACAGCTGCGGCCGCCAGCCGGTGTACTGGCCCGAGCGCACCTGCTGGTCGGCCTCGATCAGCCGGCGGCCGAGCCCGATCATCAGGCCGATGGCCAGCTCGGCGGTGGGGACCGTCAGCAGGTCGGGCACGAGGCTGAACCAGACCCCACGCTTAGTGCAGGCGTTGACGTCGAAGTTGTCGCCGCCCTTCAGCGCCCCAGCGATCAGGCGCAGGCGCGGGCAGGCCTCCAGCAAGGCGGCGTCGGCCTGGTCGGGCATGAAGGCCATCCAGGCGTCGGCCGTCGCGAGCGCCCGGCGCAGGTCCGCGGGCGCCAGGGCCTCAGCCTCGCCCGCAGGCGCAATCACCTCAGCATGGGGGGCGAGCAGGGCCAGGGTCTCGGGAAAGACGCGCTGGCCGATGACGACGCGGGGGAGGGGCATGGCGTTCCTCAGGGCAGAGCGTGGCTCAGCTTGTAGCGACGGCGCAGGCGCTCGCTGCCGAAATCGACCGAGGCCACCAGGACCCAGGTGATGATCACATAGGCCAGCATCTGCTTGTAGAAGAACAGCTGCTGGGCGTTGTACAGCGCCTGGCCGATTCCGCCGGCGCCGATCAGGCCCAGCACCGTGGCCATGCGCAGGTTCCATTCCAGCCGGAACAGGGTGTGGGCGGCCAGCGGTCCCAGCGCCAGGGGCGCGGTGGCGTAGGCGCCCACCACCACCGCCGAGGCGCCGGTGCCGGCGATGGCCAGCTGCGGCTCGCGCGGGGCGTTGTCGAGCGCGTCGGCGAACAGCCGCGCCAGGCTGCCGGCGGAATGAATGCCCAGCGCCCAGGCGCCGGCGACCGGGCCCACGCCCGCTATCGCGATCAGCACCAGGCCCCACACCACCTCCGGCACGGTGCGCAGCAACTCCATCAGCCGGCGTACCGGGATCGACAGCCAGGACGGGGCGATGCTGCGGGCGCTGGCGGCGCCGAACACCACGGCGGCGACCGCGGCGCCCAGCGTGCCGACGACCGCCATCCAGATCGTCTCCCACACCCGCTGCGGCAGCTCGGCCCAGCCCTGGGTGGTGATCTCGGGCGGGAACATGTCGGCGACGACCTGGGCGGCGTGGCCGAAGGCGAAGAAGCGCGGGGCGTAGATCCAGATGGCGATCAGCCCCAGCGGCGGCAGGGCCAGCAGCCAGCGCGGATGGCGGCGCACCCAGGTCGCGACCCGGTCCAGCGCGGCGATCAACAGCACCAGCACCAGCAGCAGGGTCGAGACATGGCGGAAATCGAACGAGGCCAGCGAGCCCACCAGCTCGCTGCCCAGGCCGCCGCCGCCCACCGCCCCGATCACCACCGAGGCCCGCAGCGCGCTCTCGAACTCGTAGGCGCCATAGGCCAGCAGGTCGCCCTGCTTCAGCGGGATCAGGCCGTACAGCGCGATCTGCAGCCGCGTGGCGCCGGTGCCGGCCAGCGCCTCCAGCGGCCGGCGCGGGGCGGTGCGCAGGATATCGGAGAACATCTTGGCCACCGCGGCGGTGTAGTAGAGCGCCAGCGCCACCAGGCCCGCGCCCGTCCCGATACCGAACAGGATCACGCACAGGATCGCCAGGGTCAGGTCGGGGATGGCGCGGAAGGCGGCCAGCGCGCTCAGCAGCGCCGAGGAGCCGGGCAGGCGCAGGCCGGCGGCCACGCCCAGCGGCAGGCTGACGGCGAAGGCGATGGTCATGGCCCCGAGCGTCAGGCCGATCGTCTCCAGCACCGGCCCGCGCAGCGCCAGCAGGTAGGAGGGCGTCAGCACCGGCGGGAAGAACGACGCCAGCAGGGAAAGTGTGTGGTCCATGGCCGTGGTGTCAGACCAGACGCAGGCCGTCGCCGCGGGGCTGCTCCACCAGGACGCCGTCGCGCACCTCGACGATGCGGTCGAAGAAGCGGGCCGCCAGCTCGGGCTGGTGCAGCGAGCAGATCAGGGCCATGCCGCGGGCCTTGGTCAGGCCGGTCAGCAGCTCCAGCACCTCCACCGCCGTGCGCGGGTCGAGCGAGGCCACCGGCTCGTCGGCCAGCAGCAGGCGCGGGGCCTGGACCAGCGCGCGGGCGATGGCCACCCGCTGCTGCTCGCCGCCGGACAGGGCGGAGGTGGGTTCGCGCAGCTTGTGCGCCAGGCCGACCGAGGCCAGCGCCGCCTCGGCCTCCTTCAGCTCGTCGGGCCGCGACCAGAACAGGAAGCGCAGGGCGCGGGCGGTGGACCAGCGGCCCAGCGCCCCGGCCATGACGTTCTTGTCCACCCGCAGCGGATCGACCAGGTCGTGCTTCTGGGTCACCAGGCCGATGTGCGAGCGGGCGCGCCGCAGCCGCGCGCCGCTCAGGGCCGAGAAGTCCTCGCCGTCGAAGATCAGCCGCCCGGCGTGGGGGCGGATCTGGCCGTTCAGGGTGCGCAGCAGGGTGGTCTTGCCGGCGCCGCTGGGGCCGACCAGGGCGATGCGTTCGCCCGGGGCGACCTGCAACACGGCGCCGGAGATGACCGGCGTCTTGCGCTCGGGCGGCGCCACGGCGAGGCCCTCGAGCCGCAGCAGCGCGCCCGCAATGGGCGAAGCCGCGGTCAAGACGGCGTCATCCGTGGCGATCGCCTCGGTCACAGCAGTCCGAGCTCCTTGGCCACCTGTTCGACATTGCCGTACTCGGCGTTGTCGGCGCGGACATAGTGCGCGCCGCGCAGGATCGACAGCACCTGGTCGTCCTGGCCGGCCTTGAGCTTGAGCAGGGCGTTGGCGAAGGCCTGCTGGTCGGCGGGCTTGAGGTCCTTGCGCGCGGCCCAGACGTAATCGGCGAAGGGCGGGGTGGTGTAGAACACCTTGAGCTTGGCGCCCGGCAGTTTCCCGTCGGCGATCAGCGATCTGTACACGGTCTCGTCCAGCGCGCCGGCATCGCAGGCGCCGGCCGCCACGGCCTGGGCGGTCGCCGGATGGCTGCCGGTGTAGCGGAACGACTTGAGGTTCTTGTCCGGCACGATGCCGGCCTGCTTCATGGCCAGGAACGGATAGAGATGGCCGCTGGTGGAGTTGATGTCGCCGAAGCAGAAGGTCTTGCCCTGCAGGCCCTTCACGCTGGTCACGCGCGAGGTGGCGCTGGTGATGAACAGCGAGTGGAACTGCTTGTCCACGTCGCGCTGCACCAGCGGGATGGCCCCATAGCGCAGGTGGGCCTTCACGTAGGTCAGGCCGCCGAAATAGGCCACGTCGAGCGAGCCGTTGCCGATGCCTTCGACGGTGGCGTTGTAGCTGGTGGGGATGATCAGTTGCACCGGGCGGCCGAGCGCCTGCTGCAGGTACTTCTGCAGCGGCACCTTGTCCTCGGCCGAGACGGTGGTGGCCCCGGCGTCGGGCACCATGCCCACCCGCAGCGGCGGCTCGGCCGCACGCGGGGCGGAAGCGCAGGTCACCGCCGCCAGCACGCCCAGAGCCAATCCCTTCAAGCGTCGCGTCGTCGTATCGAAGCCCATGTCAGCGCCCTCCCAGTTCGGCCGTCAGTCCAGCCGTGTCACAGCCCCATCATAGCTGATCGACAGCTAGTTTTTGTCGGTGACAATTGGGTGACGAAGCCAAGGCTGGAAAAGCGAGGAGTGCTGGCCAAGGGGCGAGAAAAACTGACAGGTGGTCTGAGGGTGGGCTGAGCAAGCTCTGCGTCCTTCGAGACGCCCCTTCGGGGCTCCTCAGGATGACGTGCGTGGGCGCCCACTGTCCTTCGTCATGCTGAGGAGCGGCGCAGCCGCGTCCCGAAGCACGCAGCAACGCCCCCTTCAGTGGAAGTCGCGCGAGGGCGGCATGATGCGGACGTTGCGCGGATGGCTGTGCGGCTGGCGGCGGTCCTCGCCCGGCCGGCCGCCTGGCGCGTCGCCGCCGAACATCAGCCCGTCCAGGTCGAGCTGCGGCTCGGCCAGGCCGCGCAGGCCGGCGCTGCGGTCGACCAGGCGGTGCACCAGCACGTGGATCACCTCGGCGGCGTCCTCGGCGCGCTGGATGCGGCCGTGCGCCTCCAGCAGACGGGCCGACATGATGATCTTGCGGAACTTGGCGAACACCTCGGGCAGCACCACCAGGTTGGCGACCCCGGTCTCGTCTTCCAGGGTGATGAAGCAGACCTTGCCGTCGCCTGGCCGCTGACGCACCAGCACCACCCCGGCCACGCTGGCCGGCGCGCTGTCGGCGAGCCGCTCCAGCTCGGCGCAGGCGCCCACCCGCCGCGCGGTGAACGACGGGCGCAGGAAGCTCATCGGATGGGCCTTCAGCGACAGGCGGGTGGTCTGGTAGTCGGCCACCACATGCTCGCTCGGCGCCATCTGCGGCAGGTGGGTGGCGGGCTCGGGATCTGGCAGATGGGCCAGCAGCGGCGCGGGGGCGGCGTGCGACAGGCCCCGCACCCGCCACAGGGCCGCGCGGCGGTCCAGGCCGATGGAGCGCATGGCGTCGGCCTCGGCCAGCTTCTGCAACTGCGCCGGAGGCGCGCCGCCGCGGCGCACCAGCGCGTCGAAGTCGGCGAAGGGACCCTCATCACGCGTGAGCGCCAGGGTTTCGCCGGCCGCCTTGGCCAGGCCGTCGACCTGGCGCAGGCCCAGCCGCAGCGCCGGGCCGCCTGACGCGTCGCGCTCCAACGTGCACTCCCAGGCGCTGAAGTTCACGTCGATGGGGCGCACCTCCACCCCATGCTCGCGGGCGTCGCGCACGATCTGGGCCGGGGCGTAGAAGCCCATCGGCTGGGCGTTCAGCAGGGCGCAGGCGAAGGCGGCCGGGTGCAGGCATTTCAGCCAGGCCGAGACATAGACCAGCTTGGCGAAGCTCACCGCGTGGCTTTCGGGGAAGCCATAGGAGCCGAAGCCCTCGATCTGCTTGAAGCAGGCGTGGGCGAAGTCTTCCGGGTAGCCGCGCTCGATCATGCGGCCGACCATCTTTTCCTTGTACTTGTCCATGCCGCCGGCGCGGCGGAAGGTGGCCATGGAGCGGCGCAGGCCATCGGCCTCGTCGGCGCTGAACTTGGCCGCCTCCATGGCGATCTGCATGGCCTGTTCCTGGAACAGCGGCACGCCCAGGGTGCGCTCCAGCACCTTCTTCAGTTCGTCCGCGTCGTGCGGCGGCGCGGGCTTGGGGTAGTCGATCTTGGCCGGGTCCATGTGGCGGCGCTTCAGGTAGGGATGGACCATGCCGCCCTGGATCGGGCCGGGCCGCACGATCGCCACCTCGATCACCAGGTCGTAGAACTCGCGCGGCTTGAGCCGCGGCAGCATGTTCATCTGCGCCCGGCTTTCGATCTGGAACACGCCGATGGTGTCGCCGCGCGAGATCATCTCGTAGACCTGCTTGCCCTGGGCGCGTTCCGGCGGGGCGGCCGTGGGGGTCTCGGCGGCGTGCTGGTCGATCTCGGCCATGTCGGTGATGTCCGACAGGCCGTGTTCGCCCAGCAGCACCAGCGCGCGGCGGATGCAGCTCAGCATCCCCAGCGCCAGCACGTCGACCTTCATGATGTTCAGGGCGTCGATGTCGTCCTTGTCCCATTCGATGAAGGTGCGGTCGGGCATGGCGCCGTTGAGGATCGGCACGGTCTCATCCAGCCGGCCCTGGGTGAGGATGAAGCCGCCCACGTGCTGGGACAGGTGGCGGGGCAGCTCGATCAGCTGGTTGGCCAGCTTCACCGCCTGCAGCAGCACCGGGTTTTCCGGATCGAGCCCGGCCTGGCGCACATAGTCGGCGGGCAGTTCGTCGCCCCAGCTGCCCCAGACCAGGCCGGCCAGCGCCGCGGTGACGTCCTCGGTCAGGCCCAGCGCCTTGCCCACCTCGCGGATGGCGCTGCGGGGGCGGTAGTGGATGACGGTGGCGCAGATGGCGGCGCGCTCGCGGCCATAGCGCCGGTAGATGTACTGAATCACCTCCTCGCGCCGCTCGTGCTCGAAGTCGACGTCGATGTCGGGCGGCTCGCCGCGCTTTTCCGAGACGAAGCGTTCGAACAGCAGCTGGAACTTGGCCGGGTCCACCGAGGTGACGCCCAGGCAGTAGCAGACCGCGCTGTTGGCCGCCGAGCCGCGCCCCTGGCACAGGATGCCGTGGTCGCGGGCGAAGCGGACCAGGTCGTGCACCGTCAGGAAGTAGCTGGCGTAGTTGTGCTTGGCGATGAAGGCGAATTCCTTCTCCAGCGCCTCGGTGGTCTTCCTGGGCGCGCCTGCGGGATAGAGGTGCGGGGGATAGCGCCAGGCGAGGCCGGCCTCGACCAGCTCCTCCAGGTGCTGCTGGGGCGTCCTGCCGGGCGGGACCGGTTCGGTGGGGTAGGGCGTGGCCACGTCGTTGAGGTCGAAGTCGCACAAGGCCAGCAGCCGCTGGGTCTCCAGCAGGGCGTCGGGATAGCGGCGGAACAGGCGGGCCATGGCCTCGGGGGCTTTGAGATGCCGCTCGCCATTGGCCTGCAGCCGGCGGCCGGCGTGGTGCACGGTGGTGTGCTCGCGGATGCAGGTCATGACGTCGTGCAGCATCCGCTGTTCGGGCGCGTGGTAGAGCACGTCGTTCACCGCCAGCAGCGGTGCGCCGGTCTCGGCGGCCAGTTCGGCCAGGGCGTCCAGGCGGCGCTCGTCGGCCGGGCCATAGCCCAGGGCGGCGGCGAGCCAGACCTGGCCGGGATTGGCCTCCACCAGGGCTTCCAGCACGGCGCGGTTGGCGGCGACCGGCCCCGTCGCCGGCGGCATGAGCACCAGCGACAGGCCGCGGCTGAGACGCAGCAGGTCGTCCAGCACCAGTTCACACTCGCCCTTCTGCACCCCGGGCTTGGTGTTGGCCCGGGTCAGGAGCCGCGACAGCCGGCCATAGGCTTCGCGATGCTGGGGGAAGGCCAGGATGTCGGGCGTGCCGTCGACGAACACCAGTCGCGTCCCGACCACGTACTTGAAGGCCGTGAGCCGCGCGTGCAGCTCGGGGTCGGGCTTGTCGCCGTCCGCCTTGCAGGCTTCGAACAGCTTCTTCCTCAGGCGGAAGGGACGCACCACCCCGGCCAGGGTGTTGCGGTCGGCCACCGCCATGCCGGCATGGCCCAGCGCCAGCGCGGTCTCGAACAACTGCTCGGGCGTGGAGGCGCCGCGCAGGAACGAGAAGCAGGTCGCCACCGCAAACTCGGCATAGGGCGGGACGTCGTCGTTCATCCGAACAGCCCGTGCAGGAACCATGTTGGCGCGGGGGCTGGCGGGGCGTCGTCGGGCCTGGCGCCCGCGTCTGGTTCGGCTTCTTCGGCCGAGGCCGGCGGGGCGTCGTAGCGGGCCTGGCGGAACACCCAGAAGCGGCGCCCCTGGTCGTCCTCCAGCCGATAGTAGTCGCGCACCGGCGCGTCTTCGCCGTCCAGCGCCCATTCCGGCTCCAGCCGTTCGGGGCCTTCGGCGCGCACCACGATGTGGGCCACGCGGCGCCAGGTGAAGCGGCGCGGCGCGCCTTCAGGGATCTCGGCCATGTTGGTTTCGATCGGCTGGGGCGGGGCGAACAGGCGCAGCGGCCGCAGCGGCGTATCCTCGAACCGCACCGGCGCCTCGGCGCTCCAGTCGGCGCTCGCCCCCACGGCCACGGCGCGCGCGGCGCGTTCGGGGCGGTGGGCGTCGCCAGGGGCCAAGCGGATGACTCCGGCCCCGGTGCGGGCGGCGAGCCGGTCGGCCAGCTCGACCAGGGCGTCGGCGCCGCGGGCCACCTGGCTCGCGTCCAGCAGGTCGTAGAGCGGTCGGCTCAGCGCATCGACGCGCACGGCGCTGAGCCGCAACTGGTCGAAGCCGAAGTCCGCCTCCAGTCCCTCGTTCAGCCCGGCCAGGCGTTCGGCGAACAGGGCTTTGATCCGACGCGGATCGCTGAGCGGGGCGCCGGCGGCCACCTCCAGCCCCTTCACCGCCCCGTCGACCCGGAACAGCTCCAGCCGGAAACGTCGCCCGCCCTGGCTGCGGGTCTCCAGGCTGACGGCCAGGTCGGCGGCCAGGTCGGCCACCACCTGCAGCACCTGCGGCTCGTCGGCGATGGGCTCGAACAGCCGCCGCTCGGCCCGGTGCGGCGGGACCTCCAGCCTCAGGTCCAGCGGTCCGGCGCGCCGGCCCAGCGCCTCGTCCAGCCGGTGCAGGGCCTGTTCGCCCAGCCGCCGGACCAGGGCGGCGCGAGGCAGCTCCAGCACCTGGCCGATGCGCTTCAGCCCCAGGTGGTGCAGCACCTGCACGCTGTCCGGTTCGATGCGCAGGGCGGCGATGGGCAGGGCGCTCAGCACCTCGGCCCCCGCGCCCACGGGGACCGCGCCGCCGCGGCCATGGCGGGCGACGGCGTAGGCCAGGCCCGGCGTGTCGGCCGAGGCCAGGCGCAGGGCCAGGCCGGCGCGGCCCTTGAAGCGCGTGGCCATCTCGGCCAGCAGGGCCTCTTCGCCACCGAACAGGGACTGGCAGCCGGCGATGTTGAGGTCGATGCCGTCGGGCGCGTGCAGGGCCAGGGCCGGGGTGTAGCGGCGGCAGGCCTCGGCCAGGCGGGTCAGCAGCGTCAGGTCGGCGGCCGGATCGGCGCGCACCATCTGTAGCTCGGGCGTGCGGGCTTGGGCGTCGGCCAGGGTCATGCCGACCTGCAGCCCCTCGCGCTCCGCCGTCCTATCGACCGCCGTAAGCCGCAGCGCGGACTTCGACTTCTCGGCCAGCACCAGGGGCGTAGCCGCCGGGATGGAATGGGCGCGGCGGGTCCGGTCGGTGGACAGGCGCGGAAACCACAGGTGCGCGAAGCGGGGCGGGAAGGCGGAAGGCTTCATCTTCGCTGCTCCATTCCAGGGTCCAGCGGCCAAGGCGGCCGTGGCGGTTGCGGATCAGCTCCACGTCGAGGGCGGGCGGGCCGAGATAGTGCCGCGGCGCACGACTGGCGGCGGCGCGCACCCGCCAGCGGCTGAGGGCGGCGCTGGTCCCCGTCAGGTCGGGGGTGATCAGGGCGGCCAGGGTCGCGGTTTGCTGGGCGTGCACGTTCAGCCGCTGGGTCAGGGCCAGGTCGAGCTTGCTCGCCCCGCGCCGCAGCTCGCCCAGCACCGCGCACACCGCCCCCGAGCGCACGGCCTGGTCGATCACCCTGAGCGCCTCGGCTCCGTCGCGCGCCTGCACCAGGGCCAGCCGGCCGGGATCGAGGCCCAGCGCATGCAGGCCCGGGCCGTACAGCGCCCCGTCCTCGCGCACCGCCTCGGCCTCCTGCACCACCAGGGCGGGGCGGCCTGGGCAGGCCTTGAGCAGCCGCGCCAGCCACAACAGCGCGAACAGCGCCGCCGCCGACCGGTCGCCCGGGCTGCCGGCCGCCTCGTGCACGCCATGGGTCAGGCCGTTCAGCGCAAAGCGTCCGTCCACCGCCTCGGCCCCCAGGCTGAAGGCGCGCTCGCCCCCAGTGTCGCCCCCAGTGTCGCCTCCAGCCTCGCCTGCGGCCTCGGCCGTGACCGCCGTCGTCACGGGGCGCAGCGACGCGCGCGGCCGGCGCAGGCCCTCCGGCGGGGCATGGCGCTCAAGCACCGCGATGCGGCGGCGAAGATCGGCGAGGGTGGACGCCTGGGGCATAGGCGAAACTATATGTTCCTATTTTGTTCTAAAAATGATCCCCGCATCCGGGCTTGTCAATGCGACGGCGGATGGGGCTGGCGACGAGGTCAGCCGGCCGGCGGCGCCGTGATCTGGCGACGCAGATCCGCCAGCGGGGCGGCGGCGTCAAAGGTGGTTTGGTCGCCCTGCATCGCAACGCCAAGCCGGGCAAAGAGGCTTTGCAGGTCGATGGGCATCGGGGCGTCTTTCGCGTGGGCGTACAGCGTCGCGAGTTCGTGCCCGCCGGTGGCGGCGTCGCCAACCGCCATCATGCGATCGACGGTCCATGACGCGGTGTTTCCACCGCTCGCCTGGTTGATCGCGCGAAACGCCGTCTGCAGTCCAAGGCGGTTATGGGTGCGTTCGCGGATCTCGACCTCGGCCTGGAGCCAGAAGGCGGCGCCGCCCCAATAGGTGCGGCCCCAGCTGTGGGTGTGGTCGAGGCCTTGGTCATCCGGTCGGGGCTGGCCCTTGGGCATGCCGACGAGCGACCAGCGCCACACCTCCTCGGGGGCGATCTGCCCCGCCTGGGCGCGGGCGATCGGCTCGACATAGACCGCCTCGCCCTCCTGCACCCACAGGCTCTCGCGGGGAACGTTGGGCAGAGCCGCGTGAACCATCTCGTGCACCAGGATCCAGTCCTTGTCGAAGGCGTCCTGATTGGCGTTGCGGCCGACATAGACCCGGATCGCCGAGCCGGCGAACCCGAAGGTGAGGCCGGAATGGACGTGGTCGCCGTCGTCGGCCACGATCAGCAGGCCCAGGTGCTTGACCGGGTAGCGGCCGAAGTAGGTCTTGAGCGCAGCAGCGCTCTTGCGCACCCAGGCCATCACTCGGGCGCGGTCCAATCCTGGGGCTCCGTCGGCGAACACCACGTCGACCCGGCTGTCGCCGATGGCGAGCGGGGTCGCGGGCTGGCTACGCAGGGCCGCATAGATGGTGCGGCCGTTGTCATAGGCGCCGGGCTGGGCCTGCACAGGGGGAATAAGCGTGGCCCAGGCGGCGGCTGCGAGGGCGACGCCGCAGCAAGCGGCCAACCAGCGGCGATCCAGCATCCGTGCGCTCCCGGCAGACGTGCACCTCATTCGTCGGACTCCTCGGCGCGGGTTACATCTGGATCGAGAGGAAGGAGGGCCTGGCTTGACCCGCGAAAGTGGGTCTGTGAGCTAGGGAGCGCGCCAAGGGGATCGAGGGGGGCGAATGAGCGAGCTTCGGATCTCGTATGAGCCGGATGACCAGTGGTCGGGGGAGATGACCGTGCAGGTGGTTTCGGGCGCGTTTTCCGGCGCGACCACGGTCTGGATTGGCGCCACCAGCCTTGGCGAGTTCGCCAGCGCGCTCGATCGCTATCCCATTCCGTCGGATGAGCCCGCCTGTATGGAGGTGACGTACGGGGCGACCCCGGATGGCCGGCGTCCCGCCGAAACGCGGATTCGCCTCAGCGTGACGCCCGTCGGGCGGCGGGGCGAACTGTTGGTCCGGGCCGACCTCATGGCCGACGTCTGGAGCACCTCGGCCGAGGAGGTTCGTCAATCGGTCGTGGCGTGCTTCACGAGCGAGTATGGGCTCGTGGATCGGTTTGCGCGGAGCCTCAAGTCGGTGGCTTCTGGTCAGTCCGGGCACGCGATTCTGGAGAGCCTGCCGACCAGTCCTGCCTGATCTGCGAAAACGGCTCCGCGCAAGGCGGAACTGAGCTAGCATCTCCCTCGATCTCAGCCGTTTCGCAGGACGACGCGCGTGCTGTTCGAGACCTTTACCGCCGGGGGATGCCGCTCCTACGTGCTGGGCTGCACCACCTCCTGCGCCGCGATCCTGATCGATCCCGAGCTCAGCCTGATCGACCACTACCGCGGCTACCTGCTGCAGAACGGGCTGACGCTGCGCTACATCGTCGACACCCATACCCATGCCGACCACTTCTCGGCCAGCCGGCAGCTGGGCGAGATGATGGGCGCGCCAGTGGTGATGCACCGGCTGGCGGCGGCGCCCTATGCCGACCTGCGGCTCGACGACGGCGACATGCTGATCGCCGGCGCCCTGAAGCTGACGGCCATGCACACGCCCGGCCACACCCGCGATTCCATGTGCGTGGTGATGGCGGACCGGGTCTTCACCGGCGACACCCTGCTGATCGGGGGCAGCGGGCGCACCGACCTGCCGAGCGGCGATCCGCACGAGCTGTACGAAAGCCTGTTCGACAAGCTGCTCAGGCTGCCGGGCGAGACCCTGGTCTATCCCGCCCACGACTATAAGGGGCGCAGCCACTCCACCCTCGCCGAGGAGATCGCCTCGAACCCGCGGCTGCAGAAGACCGAGCGCTCGGCCTTCGTGGCCATGATGCGCGATCTCGACCTGGCCGCGCCCACCCACCTAACCGAGGCGCTGCGCACCAATATGAGCGGCGGCAAGACCGTGGCCGAGCTGCTGGCCGCGGCGGCCCGCGGCGTGCCCTTCATGTCCATGGTCGAGCTGAACGGGCGGCTGGGCGACAACTGCGAGCTGGTGGTGATCGACCTGCGCGAGAAGGAGGCGTTCGAGGCCGGCCACATCCGCGGCGCCCGGCACCTGCCGCGGGGCCAGCTCGAGCTGCGGGTCAATGGCGAGCTGCCCGACCCGACGGTGCGGATCATCACCTGCTGCGAGTTCGGCAAGATCTCGATCCTGGCCGCCGCTACCCTGCGCGAGCTGGGCTACATGCGGGCGACGGCCCTGGACGGCGGCGTCTCGGCCTGGCGCCAGGCCGGCTATGCGCTGGAGCTGAGCCCCTAGGATCGCTCGATTCACATTGAGTTAGTGGCGTACTGCGTCCTTCGAGACGCCCCTTGCGGGGCTCCTCAGGATGACGTGCCCAGGTGTTCACCACCCTTCGTCATGCTGAGGAGCGGCGACAGCCGCATCTCGAAGCACGCAGGTCGGTTGATCAGCCGGCGGCGGTTTCCGCCCGGTGCGGCAGCTTCCAGCCCGGCCGAACGAAGTGGCAGGTGTAGCCGTCGGGGAGGCGCTCCAGATAGTCCTGGTGCTCCGGCTCGGCTTCCCAGAACGGGCCGGCCGGCGTCACCTCGGTGACCACCTTGCCGGGCCACAGGCCGGAGGCCTCGACGTCGGCGATGGTGTCCAGCGCCACCTTCCGCTGCTCGTCGCTGAGATAGAAGATGGCCGAGCGATAGCTGGTCCCGATGTCGTTGCCCTGGCGGTTGAGCGTGGTCGGGTCGTGGATCTGGAAGAAGAACTCCAGCAGGTTGCGGAAGCTGGTCTTGGCCGGATCGAACACGATCTCCAGCGCCTCGGCGTGCGTGCCGTGGTTGCGATAGGTGGCGTTGGCCACGTCGCCGCCGCTGTAGCCCACCCGGGTGCTGATCACGCCGGGCTGGCGGCGGACCAGGTCCTGCACGCCCCAGAAGCAGCCGCCCGCCAGGATGGCGCGTTCCTCGGTCATCGATTGTCCTCCGTCTCAGGGTTCGGCGTCGGGGTGTCCCGCGTTGGGGTATCGGGGCCGAACCGGAAAATACACAGCTTGTTGCCGTCCAGATCGCGCATATAGGCGCCGTAGAAGCCGTTTGGATCCTCGCCGCGGATTCCCGGCGCGCCTTCGTCGGCGCCGCCGCGCTGCAGGACCAGGTCAAAGGCCTCCCGGACCTTGGCCCGCGAGGGCGCCTGCAAGGCCACCATGGCCCCGTTGCCGACGGTGGCGGTCTGCCCATTGAACGGTTTCAGCACGCCGAACTCCAGCTTGCCGGCGCCGTAATAGACGGCCCGTCCGGGCTGTTCCAGCACGCGGCCGGCGCCGAACAGGGCGAACAGTTCGTCGTAGAAGGCGGTGGCGGCCTGGAGGTCGTTGGTTCCGAGGGTCGAATAGCCGAGCAAGTCGCGATCCTTTCGTGGAAAACATGGGGTGTTATCGCGCGCAATTAAAGCGGATGCGATTTGTGTCGCCGCCAGCCGGCCTGAAGGAGGCTGTATCAGGCCGGCTGGAAGCGCACGGCGTCAGACCAGGTTCACTTCGACATCGATGTTGCCGCGGGTCGCCTTGGAGTAGGGGCAGATGCCGTGGGCGGCTTCGATCAGCTCTTGCGCGATCTCGCGGTCGACGCCGGGAATGCTGACGCTCAGGCGGGCGCTGAGGGAGAAGTCGACGCCGCCCGCATGGTGCAGGTCGATGGTGGTGTCCACGGTCGGCTGGACGGGCAGGGCGACCCTGCGTTGGCCGGCGGCCAGCTCGACCGCGCCAAGGAAGCACGCCGACCAGGCGGCGCCGAACAGGTTTTCGGCGGCGGGGTGGGGTTGGGCCAGCTTAAGGTCGAATTGGCCGTCGCTGCTGCGGGCGCCGCCGTTGGCGCCGCCGACGTTGTGGGTCGTGCCGGTGAAGATAATCTTGCTGGTCATGGTAGGGGCCTTTCCTGTCAGGCGCTAATCGCGTCCGAATTGATCGGATGCGAGTTATATAGATTTGTCGCTGAGGGGCGTCAATCGCTTTCGATTAAATCGGACGCGATTTATTTGGGCGGGCGGGTGGTGAACGCTTGACGCGTGTTCGGCCGGTGGCCAACCTTCGCGCGACGTGAGGCGGCTCTCGCGTCCGGGGGCGCGCAATGATCGGTCTATTCGCTATCGCAGCGGCGGTGGTCGCGATGAATCCGTCGCTACAGGCTGTCGTGCGCGAATTTTCCGCCCAGGGGGAGCCTGGTTGCGTAAGCCAGGTGACGGCCGCCCTGACGGCCTCGCCGGACCTGACCGAGCGGTACAACGCGCTTGCGGCCTCGGGTGTGCTCAAGGGAGTGGTCCTGGCCGCTGGGCCTGGCCGCTTCGGCGCTTCGCACAAGGACGGCGTCATCACCCTTACGCCCGACTTCGTGAAGTCCCAGACGCCCACCTCGGGGGATCGCGACCAGGCGGTCCGCAACCTGGTCTTCATTCTCGGCTACGAAGCAGCGAAGCTGCAATCCGCTTCGGCCATCGCGGCCGCCGACGCGGAGGGGGTGAAGAGAGCGCTGGCGGCGACGCCGAAGGGCGGCTCGATCGACGCCACCAACCTGGTGAGCGAAAGCATCCAGCTCCACATCGAGGATGAGGCCAGGGCCTACCTCCAGGGGTGGAGCGACGAGGTGGACGCCGCTGTCGTGGCGAAGGGGGCTCCGTTGACGGCGCTCGACGAGTTCCAGTTGCTGCGGAATGGCCGAAACACCCAGCCGCTGGTGAAGGCCGCGATCCTGCCTGAAGACCAGCGCCTCGTTCCCGAGGCGACGTTCCGCTTCCCTGCGAGCGCGCGCAACATGAAGGCGGTCGTCTCGGTCCTCGGCCAGTCGCAAGTGCCAGACTTCATGTAGCCCCTTCATGTAGCCCCTTAGCCTGCGGCGCCGTCACAGCATGCGCGGCGCTGGACGGCCGTCCGGAGCGCGATAGGTTCGGCTGGGCAATTTCGGAGGACGGGTCTTGGAGCGCGTGTTCGGCAACTTTCCCTGGGTGCTGCGGACGCAGCTGCCGGAGCTGGCGCCGCACCGCGAGCGGGTGAAGGCCATCGTATTGTCGGAGTTCGCCGCCTGGTCTCCGGTCAAGGACCAGTACAGCTTTCCGATCCAGTCCCAGGACGAGTTCTTCGGCCTGCTGCACTACAAGTTCCTGTCGGAGTGCCTGTTCACCTTCCAGCCGTTCACCCTGCACCCGAGCTCGCGCAGCACCTGCTTCGCCTATGTGCAGAACCATGAGCGCGGGGCCTCGGTCTGGCACGACCACCTGCTGACCTCGACCATCAATGGCGTCTACTACCTGTACGTGCCCGACGCGGAGGGGCAGCTCTGGTTCATGTTCCGCGAGACCTTGCTCAAGGTGACGCCGGAGGAGGGGTGGCTGTATCTGTTCCCGCGCTGGCTGCTGCACAAGCCCACGCCCCAGCGCAGCCCCGAGCACCGCATCAGCCTGAACGTGGAGCTGATCACCAACGAATGCCCGCTCGCCCGCGACGACCAGGCCCGCTGGTAGGGGCGGACTGCGCCCGCACGAGGTCAGGCGCGAAAATAGGTCGTGATGCGACATAATTGTGCAACGGGTCTGGCGCTATAGCGCAGCCTTCGCCATTATGCCTTCTTAAAGGCTATGGGGAGTGTCGGCGTGCTTCAAAAGTACCTGCAGCGCTCGATCCAGTATGGTCGGCTGAAAGTCAGGATCGGGCAGGGGCCGGTCCAAGTCTTCGGCGACGGCTCTGGTCCTGAAATCTCCATCTTGTTGACCCCCAAGGCGGCGGTCCAGGTCGCGCTGAACCCCGACCTGAAGGTCGGCGAGTGCTACATGGACGGGACGCTGACCTTCGAGGCGGGCGACCTGTACGGCCTGCTCGAATTGGCGGCTCGCAACGCCAAGGCCTGGAAGCGGCCCAAGGGTTTCCTCGGTCGACTGCAGAACGCCGCCAGGCGGCGGCTGACCCAGATCAATGGCCGGGTGGCGGCGCGCCGCAATGTGGCCCACCACTACGACCTGTCGCAGGATCTGTACCGCCGTTTCCTCGACGGCGACATGCAGTACTCCTGCGCCTACTTCCGCTCCCAGGACGACACCCTGGAAGAGGCGCAGATCGCCAAGAAGGCGCACATCGCCGCCAAGCTGGGGGTGCAGCCCGGCGACCGGGTGCTGGACATCGGCTGCGGCTGGGGCGGGCTCGGCCTGGCGCTCGGCGGCCTGGGCGCCGAGGTGCTGGGCGTGACGCTGAGCCAGGAACAGCTGGCCGTGGCCCGCCGCCGCGCCGCGGAAAGCCGGCTCGACAACCATGTCGACTTCCAGCTGCGCGACTATCGCGACGTGGAGGGCAAGTTCGACCGCATCGTCTCGGTCGGCATGTTCGAGCATGTGGGGGCGCCCAACTACCAGGCCTATTTCGACACCGTGGCGCGGCTCCTGGCCGACGACGGGGTGGCGGTGATCCACTCCATCGGCCGGCGCACGCCGCCGGGCGTCACCCAGCCCTTCATCGCCAAGTACATCTTCCCCGGCGGCTACATCCCGGCCCTGTCCGAGGTGCTGCCGGCGATCGAGAAGGCCGGGCTGTGGGTCACCGACATCGAGATCCTGCGCCTGCACTATGCCGAGACCCTGCGCGCGTGGCGCCGCCGGTTCATGGCCCAGTGGGACGAGATCGCCGGCCTGTACGACGAGCGCTTCTGCCGGATGTGGGAGGTCTATCTGGTCTCCAGCGAGGCGGCGTTCCGCTGGTTCGGCATGATGAACTTCCAGCTGCAGCTGACCAAGCGCGTGGACGCCCTGCCGATCACCCGCGACTACATGCTGGCTGGCGAGCGCGACCTGCTGACGGCGGAGACCAACCAGCTCGCCCGGCGCACGGCGGCGGAATAGCGGGCGAGTCGTGCGTGCTTCGAGACGCGGCTGTCGCCGCTCCTCAGCATGACGAAGTTTGTTGATCACCCACGCTCGTCATCCTGAGGAGCCCCGCGACTAAGAGTGCTTGGGGGGCGTCTCGAAGGACGCAGCACGCGGCCGTCACCATCCGCTTTCCCTTCGCCGCGCCCTCCATTAAACCTCGCGACCATGAGCGTATCGGTGGAAGCGGCGTTGTTGGACCTGATCGAGCAGGCGCCGCCGGGCAAGGGCGTCTCGCCCGAACAGGTGGCGCGAGCGGTCGACCCGGAGAACTGGCGTCGCCAGCTTGGCCAGGTGCGGGCCGCGGCGGTGGGGCTGGCGCGCCAGGGGCGCGTCACCATCCTGCGCCACAACAAGCCGGCCGATCCCGATACCTTCAAGGGCGTCTATCGCATCGCCAGGCCGGTCGCGGGTGACTGACGGCCGAGCGGTCGGCCGTCCCAGGCGCGCCCTGCTCGCCAGCCTAGGCGCCGCGGGTCTGGCCGCCTGCCAGCCCATGGTGCAGCGCGCCGGCCAGCCCTTACTGGGCTTCGGCGGCCCCAAGCTCGAACTCGACGCCCTGGTCTGCGCCGACGGCGTGCGCCTGCCGCTGCAGGTGTGGGAGGCGACCGACGCATCCGGCGCGCCGATCAAGCCGTGGGCGGTGATCGTCGGCCTGCACGGCATGAACGACTACGCCCAGGGCTTCCACCTGCCGGGGGAATACTGGGCCAGCCAGGGCGTGACCACCTACGCCTACGACCAGCGCGGCTTCGGCCGGGCGCCCGACCGCGGCGTGTGGGGCGGCCAGGCGCTGATGGAGGAAGATCTGCGCACGGCCACAGCCCTGGTCCGCGCGCGCCATGCCGATACGCCGATGGCGGTGGTGGGCGAGAGCATGGGCGGGGCCGTGGCCATCTGCGCCTTCACCTCCGACCGGCCGCCGGCGGCCGACCGGCTGATCCTGGCTTCGCCCGCGGTGTGGGGCTGGCGCGACCAGGGGCCTCCGGCCAGCCTCGCCCTGTGGCTCACCGCCCATGTGGTCCCGGCCTACCGCATGGAGGCGCCGGAGTGGCTGGCCGAGAAGATCTTCGCCTCGGACAATCTCGACGAGTTGCGCCGCATGGGGCGCGACGACCACATGATCTTCGCCACCCGGGTGGATGCGGTCTATGGCCTGGTGCGGCTGATGCAGCAGGCTCAGCTGCGCATCGGCGAGGTGCGGGCGCCGACCCTGTTCCAGTACGGCGCGCATGACGAGATCATCCCCAAGTCGGCCGCTTTCCGCGCCGCGCGCCGGCTCAATGCGAACGAGCGTTCAGCATATTATTCAAATGGTTGGCATCTTCTCCTGAGAGATTTGCACCGCCGACTGGTGCTCGACGACGCGCTCGGCTTCATCCGCGATCCGGCCGCGCCCTTGCCCTCCGGCGGCCCGCCGATTCCCGGCGCGGCCGGCGCGGCGAAACCGCCAATGTTGCTGGCAGGCGAGGGCGAATAGACCCTTTCTGTCCTGATTTTGGAAAATAAAACGCCCATTCAGGTGGGTATGGCGGGGCGATATTCGTTGCTGCGTCTAATTTGTGAAACAATCCTGCCGGGACTTGCTCGCCGGGCCGGGAGGGCGTACGCCGCGCCCGCATTCAGTCAACTGCGGACCCCCAGCGTATGACCCTGTTCGACTCCCCCGCCTACGACGCTCACGAGAGCGTGCAGGCGTTCCACGACGAGAAGACGGGTCTGAAGACCATCATCGCGGTGCACTCCACCGCCCGCGGCCCCGGCGCCGGCGGCTGCCGCATGTGGCCCTACGCCAGCGCCGATGCGGCGCTTGAGGACGTGCTGCGCCTGTCGCGCGCCATGTCCTACAAGAACGCCATGGCCGACCTGGAGCTGGGCGGCGCCAAGTCGGTGATCATCGGCGACAGCCGCACCGCCAAGACGCCGGCCCTGTTCGAAGCCTTCGGCCGCGCGGTTGAATCCTGCGGCGGCCGCTACTGGGCGGCCGAGGATGTCGGCACCTCGCCGGCCGACATGGTCAACGCCCGCAAGTCCACCCGCTTCATCGCCGGCCTGAACGGCCACCCCGCCGCCTCGGGCGATCCCAGCCCGGTCACGGCCGAGGGCGTGTTCCACGGCGTCGGCCTGGCGGTCAAGCGCGCCTACGGCGGCTCGCTGGACGGTGTGCGCGTGGCGATCCAGGGCGTCGGCAATGTCGGCGGCTTCCTGGCCCACAAGCTGCACGCCGCCGGCGCCAAGCTGGTGGTGACCGACGTGAACTCGCACGCGGTGCAGGAGATCGTGGCCGCCACCGGCGCCAAGGCCGTGTCCCCCGACGCGATCTTCGACGAAGAGGTCGAGGTGTTCGCCCCCTGCGCGCTGGGCGGCGCCATCAACCTGGACACCCTGGGCCGGCTGAAGGCCAAGGTCATCGCCGGCGGCGCCAACAACCAGCTGGCCTCGGTCGAGGCCGGGCGGGTGCTGTTCGAGCGCGGCCTGTTGTACGCGCCGGACTATGTGATCAACGGCGGTGGCATCACCAACGTGGCGGCCGAGATCCGCGCGCTGGAGCGGGGCGAGACCTTCGACGGCGCCTGGGTGGCCAAGAAGCTCGAGCGCCTGATGCAGACCCTGGACGAGGTGTTCGAGCAGGCCGCCGCCGAGCGCCGCCCGACCCAGGACGTGGCTGACCAGATCGCCCGCGCCCGCATCGCCGCCGCGCGGGGCTGATCGCTTTCGCCCTCTCCCCTTGTGGGAGAGGGAGGGCCCCGCGAAGCGGGAGGGTGAGGGGTCGCGCTGCGATATCAGCGGTAAGCGCCCGTCGACCCCTCATCCTTCCCAGCTGCGCTGGGCCCCTTCCTTCTCCCGCAAGGGGAGAAGGCCTGATTCAATGCGCCGTCGCGCGGCCACCGATCTCGGCCCCGGCGTCGGCCTTGAGCCGCATGTAGATCGGCGCGGCCATGAACGAGGTCAGGCCCACCACCAGGAACGGCATGACGAAGCGGTCGGGCGTCAGCGCCCCGTTCGCGCCGCGCGCCAGGTGCAGCATCAGGCCGCCGAAGCTCACCCCCAGGCTCATGCCCACCTGCTGCACCACGGTGGAGAGGGTGGAGGCCTGGCTCACCTTGTCCTTGGCGATGTCGGCGTAGGCCAGGGCGTTGGACGAGGTGAAGTGCATGCTGCGGATAAAGCCGCTCAGGCCCAGCAGCACCACCATGGCCGCAATCGGGGTGGCGGCGTTGAAGGCGGCCGGGATCGCCACCGTCACGCCGGTGGCGGCGGCCGAGAACACCAGCACGTTCTTGTAGCCGACCTTGCGGATCACCATCGGCGCCACCGGCTTGAACAGCAGGGCGCCGAACGACTGTGAGATGGTGACCAGGCCCGCCTTCACCGGCGACCAGCCCAGGCCGATCTGCAGCAGCAGCGGCAGCAGCAAGGGCGTGGCGCCCAGGCCCAGCCGCACCAGGGTGCCGCCGACGGTGCTGGCGCGGAAGGTGGTGACCTTTAGCAGGTCCAGCTCCAGCACCGGCCGGTCCTTGCGCGTGACGTGGCGCACGAACACCACGCTGGCGATGGCGAACACCACGAAGGCGGCCAGCTCGAACGGCCAGGCCACCAGGCCCACCCCGGCGGTCTCGGAGAAGAACACCACTCCGGTGATGGCCGCCGCCGACAGGAAGAAGCCCGAGGTGTCGAAGCGGCCGGGATGGGCCTGCTCGAGCTTGGGCACGAAGCGGCCGACCGCGAACATGCCCAGGATCCCCACGGGGATGTTGATGAAGAAGATCCAGGGCCAGCTCGCCACCCCCAGCACCAGGCCCGCCAGCGGCGGCCCGAGGAGCGGCCCGCTCATCGCCGGCATGGTGAACCAGGACATGGCCGAGACGAAGCGGTCGCGCGGGGCCGAGCCGACCACGATCAGGCGTCCCACCGGGGTCATCATCGCCCCGCCCATGCCCTGGATGATCCGCGCGCCGACCAGCTGGGTCAGGGAGTGGGAGAAGCCGCACAGGGCCGAGCCGCCCAAAAACACCATCATGGCGCAGATGAACACGCGCCGCGCGCCGTAGCGGTCGGCCACCCAGCCGCTGGCCGGCGCGCAGACCGCCAGCGCCAGCAGGTAGGAGGTGAGGGCGAGCTTGAGGTGGACCGGGTCGGAATGGAACGCCCGCGCCAGCGAGGGCAGGGCGGTCGACAGCGCCGTGGAGTCGATGAACTCCATGAACAGGGCGCTGGCCACGGCCAGGGGAATGAGGTTGGCGCTCCAGCTGCTGGTCGCCGGCGGGGCGTTCAGGCGCGGGCGCTCGGCGGCGGGCGCGACGGTGGGCTCCACAGCGCCGGTCTCGGCGCCGACCGCATTAATGAGATGAGGTCTGTTCACCGGTCCCATGTAGAGAGCCCCGACGACTTCGGCCACCACCTGTCGCACTGCAAAATGCAGGTGATGCAGAAACGCCCTGCGTCCTTCGAGACGCCCCTGCGGGGCTCCTCAGGATGACGAACCTGGGTGTTCAACAACCTTCGTCATGCTGAGGAGCGGCTTTAGCCGCGTCTCGAAGCACGCAGCGCCAGCCTATTTCCCGATCAGACCAGCACCGCGGCCGCGCGCTCGCGGGCGTAGCGCTGGTCGCCGCGGGTGATCACGGCGTCGCCCTCGGCGATGGCGTCGATGGGGATGTCCGGCGCCCCGGCCAGGCGCGGATACAGCTCGCCGAAGTCGCGCTGGGTGACCTCCAGCAGTTCGTCCAGCGAGGGGATGACGAAATAGACCTGCTGGAAGTCGTCGATGCGGTAGGGCGTGCGCATCACCCGCTCCAGCTCGAAGCCGATGCGGTTGGGCGAGTTGTCCTCCAGGCTGAAGATCGATTCGGTGCGCGAGGAGACGATGCCGGCGCCGTAGATGCGCAGGCCCCCGGGATCGCGCATCAGCCCGAACTCCACCGTGTACCAGTACAGCCGGGCCAGGTTGTGCAGTTGGCCCAGCTTCATGGCTCGCTCGCCGCCGCGGCCATAGGCGGCCATGTAGTCGGCGAAGATCGGGTCGGTCAGCATGGGCACGTGGCCGAACACGTCGTGGAAGACGTCCGGCTCCTGCAGGTAGTCCAGCTGGTCGGGGCGGCGGATGAAGTTGCCGGCCGGGAAGCGCCGGTTGGCCAGGTGGTCGAAGAACACCTCGTCGGGCACCAGGCCCGGCACCGCGACCACGCTCCAGCCGGTGAGGGCGCGCAGCTTCTCGCTGATCTTCTCGAAGTCGGGGATGCCGCCGCCGTGCAGGTCCAGCGCGTCCAGGCCGTGCATGAAGGCGTCGCAGGCCCGCCCCGGCAGCACCTTCTGCTGGCGCTCGTACAGGGTGACCCAGGTCTGGTGCTCGACGTCGGTGTAACGGTCCCACCCCTGGGGGATGGTCCAGTCCTCGGCTGCGCCTTCCGGAGGGGCGCCCAAACTGCCGTCCGCGCTCATGTGCCGTACACTCCCACTGGTCACCGCCTATTCTCGCGCCGCACGAAGGGCGAGAAAAGGGCGTTGATCTTTCGAATTCGGCATGATCGTCGCCGAGCGGGACGCTTCTGTCGACAACCGTGCTGCAAAATGGCGCGCAAGGGGCGCGCTCCACCGGCCGGGCCGCGGCGGGCTGAGCCCGAGTTGGCCGCGGCCTTCAGTTCGCCAGGCGTGGGCGCAGGTGGTACTCGCCGTGGGAGAAGTCGCTGAACAGGGCCGAGGCGTCGGGGTGGCCGACTGGTTCGCCGCTCTCGTCGGGCAGCAGATTCTGTTCGGAAACATAGGCCGTGTAGCAGTTCTGCCCGTTCTCGGCGAGCAGGTGATAGAACGGCTGATCCTTGCGTGGCCGCATCTCCTCAGGGATGGCGAGCCACCATTCTTCGGTATTGTTGAACTCCGGATCGACGTCGTAGATCACGCCGCGGAACGGGAAGATCCGATGCTTCACCACCTGGCCGAGCCGGAATTTGGCGATGCGGGGTTCCATACTCGAGATAATCCGCCCGGTAAGCTGACTGACCGATGAATGTAGGCCAGGCGCATACCTAATTCGGCCGGCTTCGCCTGCAAGGCGAGGGTTCGCGTCCCGTCGCGGGTTTGTTACAGTCGTTGCAACGGGGACGCGCCGTACGCGCAGGCTCCTTGGAGGTTTGATGTCAGACGGATGCGCGCAGGCGTCAGGAAGCTCGACGCCGCGGCGCCATCGCCAGAATGGCGCAGACTGCTTCGCCGCGCTTGATTTGGGTACGAACAATTGCCGCCTGCTGATCGCCACGCCCGCCGGGCGCGGTTTCCGCATCGTGGAGGCGTTTTCCCGGATCGTGCGCCTGGGCGAGGGCCTGTCGCGCACCGGCCGGCTGGACGAAGCCGCCATGCAGCGCGCCCACGCCGCCCTGCAGATCTGCGCCGACAAGATCAAGCGCCGCGACGTGCACCGGCTGCGGGCCGTGGCCACCCAGGCCTGCCGCGCGGCTGAGAACGGGGGCGAGTTCATCGCCGAGGTGGAGCGCCGCAGCGGGCTCAAGCTGCAGGTGATCAGCCCGCGCGAAGAGGCGCGGCTGTCGGTGGCGGGCTGCGCCAATCTTTTGGACCGCAAGGCCGCCGCGGCCCTGGTGGTCGACGTCGGCGGCGGCTCGACCGAGCTGTCGTGGGTGGACCTGCGCGGCGGCGAGCTGGACCGCGCCGGCGGGCGGATGGAACTGCACCGCCTGCCGATCCGCGCCTGGCTGTCGGTGCCGGTGGGGGTAGTGACCCTGGCCGAGCGCTTCCCCGAGCCGGATGATCCGAGCGAGGCGTGGTTTCGCGCCATGGTCGACCACATGAAGGCCGAGATCGCGCCCTTCACCCACGCCGAGGCCATGCGCCCGGTGTTCGCTTCCGGCCGGGGCCACCTGGTCGGCACTTCCGGCGCGATCACCAGCCTGGCCGGCCTGCACCTGGGGCTGAAGCGCTATGATCGCTCGCGGGTGGACGGGCTGTGGCTGCGCCACGCCGACTGCATCGCCGCGGCCGAACGGCTGATGCAACTGGGGCCCAAGGCGCGGGCGGCCGAGCCCTGCATCGGGCCGGACCGGGCCGATCTGGTGCTGGCCGGCGCCGCCATCCTGCAGGCGGTGCAGGAACTGTGGCCATGCGAGCGGGTGCGCGTGGCCGACCGGGGTTTAAGGGAAGGTATCCTGTTGTCGTTGATGGAAAAATCCGGGCCGCGCCGTCGGCGTCGTCCCGGGCCGCAGCCGACCCCGGCCGTGGCGGGGATGGCGTGATGAACGAGCCCCCCGAACGTCGGCGCATGGTGCGCCCGCCCACCAGCGGCGACCCGGCCGGCCGCGCCACCGCTGGCCGGCTGAAGGCGGCCAAGAACCATACGCCCTCGTCGCAGAAGTGGCTGGAGCGCCAGCTCAACGACCCCTACGTCCAGCGCGCCCATGCCGAGGGCTGGCGTTCGCGCGCGGCGTTCAAGCTGATCGAGATCGACGAGCGCTACCACCTGCTGCGCCAGGGCGTGCGGGTGATCGACCTGGGGGCCGCGCCCGGCGGCTGGGTGCAGGTGGCGCTGAAGCGCGGCGCCTCGGCCGTGGCGGGGGTGGACCTGCTGGTCATCGATCCGATTCTCGGCGCCGACCTGATCCAGGCCGACTTCACCGAGCCGGGCGTGGGCGAGCAGCTGTTGGAGATGCTGGGCGGTCCGGTCGACCTGGTGCTGAGCGACATGGCGCACAACACCGTGGGCCATCGCCAGACCGACCACCTGAAGATCGTCGGCCTGATCGAGGCCGCGGCCGACTTCGCCCTGGCCAACCTGCGCCCCGGCGGATCGTTCGTGACCAAGACCTTCCAGGGCGGGGCGGCCGGCGAGGTGCTGGCGCGGCTCAAGGCCGGCTTCCACGACGTCAAGCACGTCAAGCCCAAGGCGAGCCGCTCGGACAGCTCCGAGGTCTATCTGGTCGCCAGCGGGCGGAAGACTTAACGTCCGAGCATCCCCGCGAAGGCGGGGATCCAGATCGTAAGGCGTTGTGCTGGCCGAAATGGTGCAGTGCTGATTCGGTATCCGCCCCGCTCTGTGAGCTGGGTCCCCGCCTTCGCGGGGATGCTCGGTTGAAAAAGGCGCCGCGTGACGCCCGTCGTCCTCTCCCGCAAGGGGAGAAGGCGCTTGGGGGCGGCCACGCCGAGCGGCGCGAAAACGGGTTTTGCCGCACCGCACAAGCGACAATCTGGCCGCATCGCAGCAGCGCCCTTTCCCTTCTCGGCCAGCGCCACTATATGGACCCCGCAAAACGGAGGCTCCGATGGAGATTCGCGAAGGGCTCACCTTCGATGACGTTTTGCTCGAACCCGGTGCGTCCGAGGTCATGCCCACCCAGGTGGACACCTCGACGCGCCTGACGCGCGAAATATCACTGAACATACCGCTGCTGTCCTCGGCTATGGACACGGTGACCGAAAGTCGGCTGGCCATCGCCATGGCCCAGGCCGGCGGCATGGGCGTCATTCACCGCAACCTGACGGTGGCCGAACAGGCCGATCAGGTGCGCGAGGTGAAGCGCTACGAAAGCGGCATGGTGATCAATCCGATCACCATCCACCCCGACACCACCCTGGCCGAGGTCCGCGAGATCAAGGACCGGCGTCGGGTGTCGGGTTTCCCCGTTGTGGAGCGCGGCAGCGGCAAGCTGGTGGGCATCCTCACCAACCGCGACGTGCGCTTCGAGGCTGACGCCGGCCGCACCGCCGGCGAGCTGATGACCCGCGAGAACCTGATCACGGTTCGCGAGGGCGTCACCCAGGCTGAGGCCCGCGCCCTGCTGCAGAAGCGCCGCATCGAGCGCCTGATCGTGGTCGACCAGGACTATCGCGCCGTCGGCCTGATCACCGTCAAGGACATGGAGAAGTCCGAGGCCTATCCCGCCGCCGCCAAGGACGCCCAGGGCCGCCTGCGGGTCGGCGCCGCCTCCACAGTGGGCGACGCCGGCTACGAGCGTTCCATGGCCCTGATCGAGGCCGGGGTGGACGCGGTGGTGATCGACACCGCCCACGGCCACTCGGTGCACGTGGCCCGGGCGGTCGAGCGCATCAAGCGCGAGAGCAACCTGGTCCAGGTGATCGCTGGCAACGTCGCCACCTATGACGGGACCCGCGCCCTGATCGACGCCGGAGCCGACGCGGTGAAGGTGGGCATCGGGCCGGGCTCGATCTGCACCACCCGCATCGTCGCTGGCGTGGGCGTGCCGCAGCTGACCGCGGTGGCCGAGGCCGTGCGGGCGGCGGGCGACGTGCCGATCATCTCGGACGGGGGTATCAAGTTCTCGGGCGACCTGGCCAAGGCCATCGCTGCGGGCGCTTCCACCGCCATGCTGGGCTCGATGTTCGCCGGCACCGAAGAGGCGCCAGGCGAGGTGTTCCTGTACCAGGGCCGCTCCTACAAGGCCTATCGCGGCATGGGCTCGGTGGGCGCCATGGCCAGCGGCTCGGCCGACCGCTACTTCCAGAAGGAAGTATCGGACGCGCTGAAGCTGGTGCCCGAGGGCATCGAGGGCCAGGTGGCCTTCAAGGGACCGATCGCGGCGATCCTGCATCAGCTCGTGGGCGGGCTTCGCGCCTCCATGGGCTATCTCGGCGCCCCGACCATCCCCGAGCTGCAGCGCCGGGCCCGCTTCATCCGCATCTCCGCGGCGGGCCTGCGCGAAAGCCATGTCCACGACGTGCAGATCGTGCGTGAAGCGCCCAACTACCGCGCGGGCTCATGACGCCTGAGCTGACCCTCCTCGGCTGGATCCTGGTGCTGGCGTTCGTGCAGGTGCTCCTGCCGGCGCTGGCCCGCAACCGCGAGACCGGCGTGGCCTACAATGCCGGTCCTCGCGATGCGCCAGGGCCGCCGGTGGGGGTCGTCACCGGCCGGTTGAAGCGGGCGCAGGCCAATCTGTTCGAGACCCTGCCGCTCGTCGCCGTGGGCCTGATGATCGCCCACGTCACCGGCCGGGAGGGCGCCCTGACCCTGTGGGGCGCCGCGATCTATCTGGTTGCGCGGGTGGCCTACCTGCCGCTTTACGCCCTGGGGGTGCCCATGGTGCGTTCCCTGGCCTGGACCGTCTCTGTGATCGGGTTGGCGCTGATCCTGTTCGCCATCCTCAGGCCCGCGTGACCCCGGCCGGACGACTAAGCGCCGCCGCCGAGGTCCTGGACCAGCTCTGCGCCTCGCGCACCATGCCGGCCGACGAGGTGCTCAAGGCCTGGGGCAAGGCGCATCGCTTCGCCGGCTCCAAGGACCGCCGGGCCATCGCCGAGCGGGTGTACGCGGTGCTGCGCGCCCGCGCGCGGCTGGCCTGGCGCATGGATGGCGAGGCGCTGGACGGCCAAGCCCTGAACGGGGGAAGCGGCCGCGCCCTGGTGCTGGCCTCGCTCGCCGAACTTGACGGCCTGCCGCTCGACGAGATCGAAGCCCTGGCCAGCGGCGAGGGCCACGCCATGGCCCCGCTGTCCGACGCCGAGCGCGCGCGGCTGGCCCAGCCGCCCGCCTCGGTGCCTGACTGGGTGCGCGCCGGCGCGCCCGTCTTCGTGGTCGAGATGCTGAAGGCGCGTTTCGGCGACGCCTGGGCCGAGGAGGCCGACGCCCTGATCGGCAGGCGCGCGCCGCTGGACCTGCGGGTCAACAGCCTGCGGGGCGGGGTGGAGCAGGCCCTTAATCTGTTGAAGACCGATGGCGTCGAGCCCGAGCGCACGCCCTACAGCGCGCTGGGCCTGCGCCTGCCGCCTGAGTTCGCCCCCGACGTGCAGCAATTGCGCGCCTTCGCCAGCGGCTGGGTCGAGGTGCAGGACGAGGCCAGCCAGATCGCCGCCGCCCTGGCGGGGGCCAAGCCGGGCTTCACCGTGGTGGACTATTGCGCCGGCGGCGGCGGCAAGACCCTGGCGCTCGGCGCCGCCATGCGCGCCAAGTCGAAGGGGGAGGGCCGGCTGATCGCCTGCGACGTGCACGGCAAGCGGCTCGACGCCATGCGCCCGCGGCTGCTGCGCGCCGAGGTGACCGCCGAGGTGCGCCGCATCGGCAATGCCGGCGAGGGGCTGGAGGATCTGGTCGGCCGCGCCGACCTGGTGTTCGTCGACGCGCCCTGCTCGGGCGCGGGCACCTGGCGGCGCCACCCCGAGGGCGCCTGGCGCATCACCGCCGAGACCGTTGCGCGCCTGGCCGAGCTGCAGGCCGCGATCCTGGCCCGCGCGTCCAAGCTGGTGAAGCCCGGCGGCCGGCTGGCCTACGCCACCTGCTCGGTGCTGACGCTGGAGAACGAGGGCGTGGCCGAGGCCTTCGCCGCCGCCCATCCCGCGTTCAAACCCATCCCCATCGTGCAGGCGGCCAAGACCCCGCTGCTGACCGACGCCGCCCGTGTGCGGCTTGGCCAGTTGTCGGAAGGCCGCCACATGCTGCAAATGACCCCCAATCGCTCCGGAACCGACGGGTTCTTCCTCGCCCTCTTCGAAAGGACCGCATGACCGCTCCCCACACCCCCGATCACCAGCGCGTCCTGATCGTCGACTTCGGCAGCCAGGTCACCCAACTCATCGCCCGCCGCGTGCGCGAAGAGGGGGTCTACTGCGAGGTCCATCCCTGCCAGAAGGTGGATGACGCCTTCCTCGACGCCTTCAAGCCCCAGGCGGTGATCCTGTCCGGCGGCCCCGAGAGCGTGACGGTGCTGGAAAGCCCGCGCGCGCCCCAGGGCCTGTTCGACCGCGGCGTGCCGGTGCTGGGCGTCTGCTACGGCCAGCAGACCATGGCCGCCCAGCTCGGCGGGGCGGTCGAGGGCGGCACGCCGGAATACGGCCGCGCCGAGATCGAGATCGTGCGCGAGAGCCCGCTGTTCGCGGGCCTGGGCGACGTCGGCCACCGCGAGCCGGTGTGGATGAGCCACGGCGACAGCGTGCGCGCCCTGCCGCTGGGCTTCGAGCCCATCGCCGTCTCCGAGGGCGCGCCGTTTGCGGTGATCGCCGACGAGGGCCGGCGGCTGTACGGCGTGCAATTCCACCCCGAGGTGGTGCACACCCCGCGCGGCGCCCTGCTGCTGCGCAACTTCGTGCGTAACATCGCCGGCCTCAGCGGCGACTGGACCATGGCCAAGTTCCGTGAGGAGGCCATCGCCCGCATCCGCGCCCAGGTGGGCGAGGGCAAGGTGATCTGCGGCCTGTCCGGCGGGGTCGACAGCTCGGTGGCGGCGGTCTTGATCCACGAGGCCATCGGCGACCAGCTGACCTGCGTGTTCGTCGACACCGGCCTGCTGCGCGCCAACGAGGCCGAGCAGGTGGTGTCGCTGTTCCGCGGCCAGTACAACATCCCGCTGATCCATGTGGACGCCAGCGAGCAGTTCCTGGGCGCGCTGAAGGGCGTCAGCGACCCCGAGACCAAGCGCAAGACCATCGGCCGCCTGTTCATCGAGGTGTTCGACGCCGAGGCCGCCAAGATCGACGGCGCCAACTTCCTGGCCCAGGGCACCCTGTATCCCGACGTGATCGAGAGCGTCTCGTTCCACGGCGGCCCCTCGCACGTGATCAAGAGCCACCACAATGTCGGCGGCCTGCCCGAGCACATGAAGCTCAAGCTGGTCGAGCCGCTGCGCGAACTGTTCAAGGACGAGGTGCGCGCCCTGGGCCGCGAACTGGGCCTGCCGCCGGTGTTCGTCGGCCGCCACCCGTTCCCCGGCCCTGGCCTGGCCATCCGCATCCCCGGCGAGGTCAGCCGCGAGAAGGTCGAGGTGCTGCAGAAGGCCGACCTCATCTGGCTCGACGAAATCCGCAAGGCCGGCCTGTACGACAGCATCTGGCAAGCCTTCGCCGTGCTGCTGCCGGTGAAGACCGTGGGCGTGATGGGCGACGCGCGCACCTACGAGGACGTCTGTGCGCTGCGCGCGGTGTCATCGGTGGACGGCATGACCGCCGAGTTCTCGCGCCTGCCCTGGGAAATGCTCGACCGCGCCGCCACGCGAATCGTCAATGAAGTGAAAGGCGTCAACCGCGTCGTCTACGACATCACCTCCAAGCCCCCCGGCACCATCGAGTGGGAGTGATTTCGGTGGCTTCCGGCGCATTCGGAAGCTATCGCCAATCGTTCACAACGTTTTGAAATCATAAAACTTTCGTTGGGGATCTATCGCTACCTATCGGTGGCGACCGGCTCGCTTGGACGGTCTTTTTGACGGTCTGGCGATCCGTTGTTTCGAACGCCCCGCCATGAGACCGTCAGAGCGTTGTCAGCCCTGACGGTCTATTTTCCCCGAGACACCGTGGAACTGTCCGATCAGGGTTGCGGCTTGGGTCGGCGCCTCGCTGGCCGGGGGGAAGTGCCTTGAAAGTCCTGCTCGCCGGCGTCATCGCCGCGCTGCTGTCCGCCGGCCACGCCTTTGCGGGCGTGAGCTATGTCCGGGCTGGAAAGCTGGTGGACCCCGAGCGCGAGCGGGTGCTGTCGGACCAATTGATCCGTGTCGTCGACGGGCGGGGGGCCGCGGTCGGGCCCTATGCGGGCCCGCCAAGCGACGGACCTGTCATCGACTGGTCGCGCTATACGGTGCTGCCCGGCCTGATCGACATGCACGTCCATCTCGCCGACGCCTCGTTCAGCAGTCCGGTCGAGCCGTTGCTGCACACGGCCGAAGACATCGCCTATCTTGGCGCGAGACACGCCCGCGAGACCTTGCGCGCGGGCTTCACCACCGTGCACGACGTTGGCTGCTACCGCGCCCTGGCCGACGTGGCGTTGCGCGACGCCATCAATCGCGGCGATGTCGAAGGACCGCGGATGAGCGCGGTCGGCGCCTACATCACCATGCCCGGCGGCGGGGGCGAGGTCACGGGCCTGGCGCCCGACGTGAAGATTCCCGACGATTTCCGCGCCGGGGTGGTGACCGACCCCAAGGACGTGCGGCTGAAGGTGGCCTGGCTGTTCCAGCACGGGGCGGACTCGATCAAGCTGATCGGCACCGGCGCGGTGCTGGCCGAGGGCTCGGAGGTCGGCCAACAGGAGCTGAGCGAGGACGAGATGCGCGCCGCCGTCGAGACCGCCGCCGCCCACGGCGGCTGGGTCACCGTCCACGCCCACGGCACGGAGGGGATCAAGTCGGCCATGCGTGCGGGCGTGCGCTCTGTCGAGCACGCCTCGCTGATCGACGATGAGGGGATCGCCATGGCCAAGGCCAGGGGGATCTATCTCGACATGGACATCTACGACGGCGACTGGATCGACGAGGTCGGGACCAAGGAACACTGGCCGGCCGACTATCTGCGCAAGAACCGCGAGACCACCCTGGCCCAGCGCGAGAACTTCCGGAAGGCGGTGAAGGCTGGGGTCAAGCTGACCTTCGGCACCGACGCCGGCGTCTACCCGCATGGCCTCAACGCACGCCAGTTCAAATACATGGTGCAGTGGGGCATGACGCCGATGCAGGCGATCCAGGCCGCCACCGTCAACGCCGCGGCGCTGCTGGGCTGGTCGAAGGACGTCGGCGCCGTCTCGCCCGGCCACTTCGCCGACATGGTGGCGGTGGAGGGCGATCCCCTGACGGACATCGGCGTGCTCGAGCATGTGGGCGCGGTGATCAAGGGCGGGGAGCTGGTGCGGTGAGGCCCGATCCCACCCTGTTGCAGGCGACGATCCAGGTCCTGGACGGGGTCGGCACGGTGGTGTTTGCGATCAGCGGTGCGGTGGTTGGCGTGCGCAAGGCGTTCGACCTGTTCGGCGTGCTGTTCCTGGCCTTCGTCGTGGCTGTGGCCGGCGGCATGATGCGCGACGTCCTGATCGGCGCCACGCCGCCGGCGGCCATGCGCGAGATCCACTATTTCGTCCTGGCCATGCTGGCGGGCCTCGCCACCTTCATCTGGTATCCGCGGATCGCCCGGCTTCGCCGCTCCATCGCCCTGCTCGACGCCGTAGGCTTGGCGCTGTTCGCCGTGGTCGGCGCGCGCAAGGCGATCGACTACGGCGTCCATCCCGTCATGGCGGCGCTGATGGGCATGTTGACCGGCATCGGCGGCGGCATGGTCCGAGACGTTTTGAGCGGGGAGGTCCCGTTCGTGCTCAAGGGCGATCTCTACGCCCTGGCGGCGCTGGCGGCGGGGGCCGTCGTCGCCGGCGGCTATCGGTTGGGGGCGCCGCCCGTCTATGCGGTCCTGCTCGGCGCCGCGCTCTGCGTGTTCCTGCGGCTGATGGCGATCTATCAGGGATGGCGTGTACCGACCCCACATCTGGATGGCTCCCGTCCAGGCCCTTAAGCGGTGAACTGCTCCGCCGCGCCGAGTGGCGAGCGCCGCGCCGATTTCGGGCCGTGAGCGGATTGCGGGGCGCTGCGGGCCGGGCTAGGCAGATCGGATGAAGCGCTTAGGTCTTGTGGGGTTCGGACAGTTTGGCCGCCTCGCGGCCGGCGCCCTCGTCCACCATTTTGAAGTTGTCGCCGCCGACGTCACGGAGGCGGCGCAAGCCGCGGCGGGGGCGTTGGGTGTGCCGTTCGCCCCGCTGCCAGAGGTTGCGGCCTGTGATGTGGTGGTGGTCGCCACGCCGGTCGCGACGATGCCGAAAGTGCTGGCCAGCATCGCCCCGCATGTGAGGCCAGGCGCGCTCGTCATCGACGTGGGCTCGGTCAAGATGCTGCCCGCGCAATGGATGGCCGAACTTCTGCCTTCAGGCGTGGATCTCGTCGCCACGCACCCCTTGTTCGGGCCGCAGAGCGCCAAGACCGGTCTGGCCGGCCTTCGTCTGGTCGTGTGCCCGGTAAGGGGCCAGCGGCACGAGCAGGTCGCGGCCTTCGGGCGCAGCCTCGGGCTGACCGTCACCGTCACGACCGCGGAGGCGCACGATCGTGAGATGGCCTATGTTCAGGCCCTGACCCATCTCATCGGCCGTTCGCTGGTGAATATCGGCGCTCCGAACAGCGAGCTGAAGACGCCATCTTACCAGCATCTGCTGGAGCTATGTTCGCTCATCGGCGCCGACACGTTCGAGCTGTTCACGGCGATCCAGACGCAAAATCCATTCGCCAACGAGGTTGTTTCCACATTTGTCGACGAAGCTCAAAATCTTCTCAGGCGTGTTGCGGGCGAAGGCGGTCAGCTCTCAGCGACCGAGGCTGGCTGGCAGGCCGATCCTTCAGGGAACTGAGGCGATCCTCGGCCGCCTGCGCGCCGCATGACGAAAACTTAATGAGCGCGCTCGCCCCAGCCGTGCATGGTCAGGGTAATTCCATCCGGAGCCACTCCCAATATGAAGAAGTCTCTGTTGTGCGCTGTCGCGGCGGCCACGCTCTGCGCCAGCCACGCTGTCGGCGCGCCTACGGCCGAAGCCCCCACCGACCCCATGGCCGTGCCGCATTACGGCAGCTGGGGCTTTGACGTCGGCGGCATGGACCGCGCGGCCAAGCCCGGCAATTCGTTCTTCGACTACGCCGACGGCGATGCGGTGAAGGGGATCGTGATCCCGCAGGACCGCTCCAGCTACGGCGCTTTCGTCAAGCTGGCCGAGCTGTCCGAGGCCCGCGTGCACGCCATCCTGGAACAGGCGTCGGCCAACACCACCGCCGCGCCCGCCACCAACGACCAGAAGATCGGCGCCTTCTACAAGGCGTTCATGGACCAGGCCCGCGCCGACCGCCTGGGCGCCGAGCCGCTGAAGCCGCGCCTGGCCGAGATCCGCGCCGTGACCAGCCGGGCGCAGATGTCGGCCCTGATGGGCCGCGCCAACGAGGGCTTCCTGGCCTCGGTGGTCGATGTCAGCGTCGACCCGGACGAGCGCAACCCCGACCGCTACGCCATCCACCTGTCGCAGTCCGGCCTGGGCCTGCCCGACCGCGACTACTACCTGAAGCCCAGCTTCGCCGAGAAGAAGGCCAAGTACGAGGCCTACATCGCCGAGATGCTGCGCCTGTCCGGCTGGGCCCAGCCGGAGGCCGCCGCCAAGGCCGTGGTCGCCTTCGAGAGCCGCATCGCCGAGGCCAGCTGGGCGCGCGACGAAGAGCGCGATCCGGAAAAGACCTACAACCCGACCACGGTGGCGGCGCTGCGCCAGTCGGCGCCGGGCGTCGCCTGGACCTCCTATTTCACCGGCGCCCATCTGGCCGGCGCGGACCGGGTGATCGTCTCGGAAAAGACCGCCCTGCCGAAGATCGCGGCCATCTACCAGGAGACGCCGCTGGAGACGCTGAAGGCCTGGCAGGCCTTCCACGTCGCCGACAGCGCCTCGCCGTTCCTGTCGGACGCCTTCGTCCAGGCCCGCTTCCGCTTCCGCAACCACGAGCTCTCGGGCCAGCCCGAGATCCAGGTGCGCTGGAAGCGCGCCGTGGCGGTGGTGAACCGCGGCATGGGCGAGGCCGTGGGCCAGATCTATGTCGAGCGCTACTTCCCGCCGGAATCCAAGGCCAAGATGGAGCGTCTGGTCGCCGACCTGAAGGACGCCTTCCGCGCCCGCCTGGAAAAGCTCGACTGGATGAGCCCGGCCACCAAGGCCGAGGCGCTGAAGAAGCTGGCCAGCTACACCGTGCGGATCGGCTATCCGGACAAGTGGCGCGACTATTCCAGCCTGCGGATCAGCCCGGACGACCTGACCGGTAACGTGGAGCGCAGCGGGGCGTTCGAGTGGAAGCGCCAGGTCGATCGGCTGAACAAGTCGGTGGACAAGGCCGAGTGGGACATGACCCCCCAGACCGTGAACGCCTACAACAACCCGGTGTTCAACGAGGTGGTGTTCCCGGCCGCGATCCTGCAGCCGCCGTTCTTCGACCCCAACGCAGACATGGCCATCAACTACGGCGCCATCGGCGGGGTGATCGGCCACGAGATGACCCACGGCTTCGACGACGAGGGCCGCAAGTTCGACGACCAGGGCCACCTGCG
>FSXV01000107.1_pt1 | contig 66140 bp, 64 predicted proteins | sample 1638401 | NCBI WGS metagenome assembly FSXV01 (sample SAMEA3914788, study PRJEB12502) | metagenome | biome: forest; material: soil | place: Canada | collected 2011-07-03 | depth 0.1 m | reverse complement strand
GTGGCTGACATAGGCCGAGACCGACTCCGCGCCGCGGTCCATCAGGGCCTGGGCGGCGTTGCAGAGGGTGCCGGCGGTGTCGACGATGTCGTCGAACAGGATGCAGCGGCGGCCCTTCACGTCGCCGATGATGTTCATCACCTCGCTCTCGCCGGCGCGCGGACGGCGCTTGTCGACGATGGCCAGGTCGGCGTTGAGGCGGTCGGCCAGCTGACGCGCACGCACCACGCCGCCGACGTCGGGCGAGACGATCATCATCTCGTGGGTGTCGGGATAGTGGCGCTTGATGTCGTCGGCCATCACCGGGAAGGCGACCAGGTTGTCGGTGGGAATGTCGAAGAAGCCCTGGATCTGGCCGGCGTGCAGATCCAGCGTCAGCACGCGGTCGGCGCCGGCGCGGGTGATCAGGTTGGCCACCAGCTTGGCCGAGATCGGCGTACGGCCGCCGGTCTTACGGTCCTGGCGGGCGTAGCCGAAGTAGGGGGTGACCGCCGTGATCCGCCGCGCCGAGGCGCGCTGCAGCGCGTCGATGCAGATCAGCAGCTCCATCAGGTTGTCGTTGGCCGGATAGGAGGTCGACTGGATCACGAACACGTCCTCGCCGCGGACGTTCTCGTCGATGGCGACGAACACCTCGTTATCGGCGAAGCGGCGCACCTGGGCGCGGGTCAGCGGCACGTCGAGATAGTCGCCAATAGCCTTGGCGAGTGTCTGATTGGAATTGCCGGCGAGCAGTTTCATCCGTGTGCGACCTTCTCCGCCCGCGCAACGGGCCCGGTTTTCGCGCGCTTCCTAACAGGCAAACGGCGCAGGGCAAGGGGCGAACGAACGCAGCCCCGCTCCGGCGCATACTTAACTCGGCCATATTAAGCCGCCTTACCCCTGCCCTTGCGCGCCGGATTGTGCGGCGGCAGCTGGAACGGGGCCACCGAACGGGTGGTCGGACGGGGCGCCTCGTCGAACAGTTCGGCCAGCTTTTCGGTCATGGCCCCGCCCAGTTGCTCCACGTCGACGATGGTGACGGCGCGGCGATAATAGCGGGTGACGTCGTGGCCGATGCCGATGGCGATCAGCTCCACCGGCGAGGCGGTCTCGATCTCGCCGATCACCTGGCGCAGGTGCCGTTCCAGATAGTGGCCGGAATTGACCGACAGGGTGCTGTCGTCCACCGGCGCGCCATCGGAGATCACCATCAGGATCTTGCGCTGCTCGGGCCGGGCCAGCAGGCGCTGGTGCGCCCAGATCAGGGCCTCGCCGTCGATGTTCTCCTTGAGCAGGCCCTCGCGCATCATCAGGCCGAGGTTCTTGCGCGCCCGGCGCCAGGGCGAGTCGGCGGCTTTGTAGATGATGTGGCGCAGGTCGTTCAGGCGGCCGGGGTGGGCAGGCTTGCCGGCCTTGATCCAGGCCTCGCGCGCCTGGCCGCCCTTCCAGGCGCGGGTGGTGAAGCCCAGGATCTCGGTCTTGACCCCGCAGCGCTCCAGCGTGCGGGCCAGGATGTCGGCGCACACCGCCGCCACCATGATCGGCCGGCCGCGCATGGAGCCGGAATTGTCGATCAGCAGGCTCACCACCGTGTCGCGGAACTCGGTGTCTTCCTCCTGCTTGAACGACAACGGCGCGGTGGGATCGACGATGACGCGGGTGAGGCGGGCGGCGTCCAGCACCCCCTCCTCCAGGTCGAAGGTCCACGAGCGGTTCTGCTTGGCCATCAGCCGGCGCTGCAGCCGGTTGGCCAGTCGTGACACCACGCTCGACAGGGCGGCGAGCTGCTGGTCGAGATAGGCGCGCAACCGGGTCAGTTCCTCGGCGTCGCACAGCTCCTCGGCTTCGACGATCTCGTCGGCGGCGCCGGAAAAGACGGTGTAGAGCGGCTCGCCGTCCGGCCCCATGCCGGGTTCGGGGCGGCCGCGCTGGGGCGCGTCGTCGGGCTGGGGCGCGTCCTCGGCCAGGTCCTGGTCCTGGACGTCCTGGGTCTCGTCGCTGTCGTCGGCGGGGGTCTGGGTGTCGCTGTCGGAGGTCTGGGTCTGTTCCTGCGACTCCGAATCCGGGGCCTGGCTGTCGTCGCCCTCGCTGTCGTCGCCGTCCTCGGGCTTGTCCTCGCCCTCGGGTTCCTCGTCCGAGGCTTCGTCGGCGCGCTCGGGCGGCCCCTCGTCGGCCACGCCCAGGTCGCTGATGATGTCGCGGGCCACCCGGCCGAACGCGTCCTGGTCCTGATATGCCTCGATCAGGCGGTCGAGGTCCTTGCCGGCCTTGGCCTCGATCTCGGCGCGCATACCGTCGACCAGGGCCCGGGCGGCGGGCGGCGGCGGCTCGCCGGTCAGGCGCTCGCGCACTAGCAGGCCCACCACGTCGGCCAGCGGGACCTGGGTGCGGTCCTCGACCCGGGCCAGGCCCTTGCGCTCGATCTGGGTCTCCAGCGCCGCGCGCAGGTTCTCGCGCACCCCGCCCAGCGCATTGGCCCCGATGGCCTCGATGCGCGCCTGCTCCACCGCCTCGAACAGGGCCGCGCCCTCGGCGTTGCTGGGCGTCAGGCGGGCGTGGGCGGCGGCGTCGTGGTGCGCCAGGCGCAGGGCCATGCGGTCGGCCAGGCCGCGGATGCGGTTGGCCTCGCGGCTGTTCAGGTCGCGCGGCGGATGCGGCAGGGTCGCGCGGTTGCCGACCAGGGACGGCCCCTCGCCGGAATAGACGATCTCAAGGTCCGGCATCTCCGCCAGCGAGCGCGCGGCGTGGGCCAGGGCGCGCTTGAACGGTTCGGTCGGGGCTTCGGGCTTGGCGGCCATGGCCCTCTAGATAGCGTCTGCGACGGCTTCGGGAAGCGGGAACTTAGCGTGAGCGTGGCCGGTTGGCCTGTCGAGCTTAACCTCACAGGGAGATCGCCATGAGCGACAATCGCATCGAAGGCGCCGGCCACAAGATCAAGGGCTCGGTGAAGGAAGGCCTCGGCAAGCTGACGGGCGACCGTAAGATGCAGGCCGAGGGCGCGGTCGAGAAGACCGTCGGCTCGGTGCAGAACAAGGTCGGCAAGGTGCAGGACAGCATGGCCGGCGAAAACCGCCAGCTCGCCGAGCACAACCGCCTCCACGGCGCCGCCAAGACCGCGTCCGGGGCGATCAAGGAAGGCGTGGGCAAGCTGACCGGCAACCACCAGATGCAGGCCGAAGGCGCCGCCGAGAAGGCGGTGGGCAAGGTCCAGAACGCCGCTGGCAAGGCCGAGGACGCGGTGCGCGACCGCCAGCACCGCTAGAGCCTCATCGGGGTTGTGGAGGGCGCTCAGGCGCTCTCCCGCCCCACCTGCGGGGATTGAAACCCTTTCCCCGGCGCGCGACACGGCTATAAGCCCGCGCGTGAAAAAACTTTGGCTCTTCCTCACCAACATGGACGCCCGCGCCTGGCGCGCGGTGGCCGTATCCTTCCTGCTGTTCGGAGGCGCCGGCATGGTGTTTCTGTTCGGCGCCTCGCTGCTGGGCCTGAAGGGCTCCAGCGCGGTGCAGGCCTGGATGGGGGCCGGCGTGCATGGCCCCTGGGCCTTGCCGGCGGCGGTGGCCGGGTTCTGCCTGCTGATGTTCCTGGGCGTGCCGCAGGTGGTGCTGGTGGCCGCGGCGGTGGTGGCGTTCGGCCCCTGGACCGGCTTCGCCTACAGCTGGGTCGGCAACCTGGTCGCCTCGGTGATGGGCTTCTTCATCGGCCGCCGGGTGGGCGCGAAGATCCTGAAAAGTTACGCCGGCAAGGGCGTGAACGACTTTGTCGACATGATCGGGCGCAACGGCTTCTGGGCCAGCCTGGTGGTGCGGCTGGTGCCCTCGGCCCCGTTCGTGGTGGTCAACATGGCCGCCGGCGTCACCCCCATGAAGGTGTCGCAGTTCATCCTGGGCACCGCGCTGGGCAGCATCCCCAAGATCGCCCTGGTGGCCTATGCCGGCAACTCGGCCATCCACGCGCTGAACGGCGGCGGCCCCGGCCGCTGGATCAAGCTGGTGGCGGTGGCCGTGCTGTGGCTGGGCATGGCGCTGGTCGCCCGGGCCTGGCTGAAGCGCAAGGAAGCCGAGCGCGCCGCCCTCAATGCGGCGTCTGAGGAGCGGGCGCTGGAGGCGACCCAGCTCTGAACAAGGTCAGGGACAGCTTCTCCCCGGTGGAGTAGCTGGTCCCGTCGATGTGGCCGATGGCCAGCGGCGTGATCCCGTAGTGAGCGGCCGCAGCCTGGAACACGTCCATCTGCTTGGCGCTGACCATGGCCATGTCGCAGCGGTTGTTGGCGATCAGCTTGGCGGCCGGGCCCGGATCGATCAGCCAAACGCGGTTGCGGCTCATGAACACCAGGCTGGGCTCGGCGAAGCGGGTGGAGGCCAGTTCGCTGGTCGGGCACGGCGCCTTCTCGGCCGCCAGCGCCGCGATGCGCGGCCCGAGCCAGAACGGCGTCAGCGACGGCAGGGCGTAGTCGTACAGCCCGCCATAGACCAGCAGCGCCGCCACTCCGGCCGAGACCAGGGCCCGGACGCGCGCGCCGCGGGCGACGAACACCAAGGTGGCCAGCATCAGGGCGATGGCGGCGACAGCCAGGCCGATGGCCACCGGGTCGAGCCGGTGCATGTAGCGCCACAGCAGGAAGGCGCCGGCCATGGCCAGCAGCGCCCCGATCACCAGCCACAGCACCGCATAGACGCTGGCCAGAGCCCGGCCGACGCGGCCGCTGCGCCAGCCGTCCTTGGCCAGGGCCGCGCCCGCCGCCAGGCAGGCCAGGGCCGGATACAGCGGCAGGACGTAGTGCGGCAGCTTGGTGCCGACCAGTTCGTACAGGACCCAGGTCGGGATGACCCAGGCGGCCAGGAAGCGGATCTCGCGCGAGGCCCGATTGCGCCAGGCCCAGGGGAAGCCGAACATCGCCGCCAGGGCGCCGGGCCAGAATGTGGCGCTGAACAGCAGGGCGTAATAGCCCGGCGGCAGGCCGTGGTGCTGCTCGCCCCGCCCGATCTTGCCGAGCAGGTTCTGGCGCACCGCCTTGTCGAAGAAGGCGCCGTGGGTCTTCAGCCCGATCAGGATGAACCAGGGCGCGGCCAAGGCCAGGGCGACGAACACGCCCCAGCCGGCGTGCAGCCGCTTCAGCCAGGCCGCCTTGCGGTCCATCGCCACCAGCACCAGCACCGTGCTGCCGCTGACGATCAGGATGATCGGGCCCTTGAGCAGCAGGCCCACGCCGGTGGCCAGCCAGAACACCAGGGCGTTCAACCGCCCGGCCTTGAACCGGTCCAGATAGGCCCGGAGCAACGCGCCCTGGGCGGTGAGGATCGAGGCCAGCAGGCAGGCGTCGATCTTGGCCATGCGCGACTCGAAGCTGAGCAGCGCCGACATGGCCAGCAGCAGGGCCGCGCCGACGCCGGCCTCGGCCCCGAACAGCATCTCGCCGACCCAGGCGGTGAGCAGCACCGCGGTCACCGCCGCGATCAGCGAGGGCACGCGATAGGCCCAGACCTCGCGCGCGCCGGGCGTGCTGAAGATCGAGACCGAGGCGGCCTCGAGCCAGTAGACGCCCACGGGCTGCAGGTTGCGCGGCTTGTCCTGGAAGCGGACCTGCACGAAGTCGCCGGTCTCCAGCATCTGCCGGCTGGCCTGGGTGTAGCGGGACTCGTCGCGGTCCACCGGCGGCAGGCGCATCCGCCCGGGCAGGAACAGGGCGAGCGCGGTCAGGGCCAGCAGGACGTAGGCGCGCCAGCCGAGCTTGCGCGCCCCGTCGGAAACCAGGGTGGTCAAGGCGTGGGCGTCCGCTGCGGCGCCTGGGTGCGGCGGGTGAGCCAGATCACGCCGAGCAGGTCGGCGACGCCCACCAGGGCCCGGCCCCAGTTGGTGTACTTGGACACGCCCTTCAGGCGCGCGCGGTGACGCACCGGCCGGTTGATCAGCGGATGGCCGTAGCGGGCGAACAGGGCCGGCAGGAAGCGGTGCATACCCTCGAACACGGGCAGCATCAGGAAGTCTTCGCGGCGGAACACCTTCAGGCCGCAGCCGGTGTCGGGGCAATGGTCGTTCAGCACCGCCTGGCGCAGGCCGTTGGCGATGCGGGTGGCGACCAGGCGCGAGGTGGGATCGTCGCGGCGCACGCGCACCCCGGCCACCAGCGGCGCCGGCACGCCCGGAGCCCAGGCGGCGGTGGCGGCCTGGACCATCTCGACCACGTCGAGCGGATCGTTCTGGCCGTCGCCGTCCATGGTGGCGATCCAGCAGGCGCGCGAGGCCAGCACGCCGGTGCGCACGGCCTGGGACTTGCCGCAGCGGCGGTCGTGGCGGATCAGCCGGATGCGCGGATCCGCGGCGGCCAGGCGGGCGATGATCTCCGGCGTGGCGTCCTTGCTGCCGTCGTCGACATAGACCAGCTCGAACGGCGCGAAGGGCTCCAGCGCCGCCACCACCTCAGCGGTGACCGCTTCGACGTTCTCGGCCTCGTCGAGCACGGCGATGACCACCGCGACCTCGGGCCGCGCGCCCGAAGCAACGGCGCCCGGAACGATGGCGTCAGGGGCGATCGCGTCGGACGCGGACGCCGCGCCTGCCGTAACCTGCATGAAAAACTATCCCGCCTGAATTCCTGACGCCCGGCGCGCAAACGCCTGACCGCTTGCGAGATATTCCCACCGCCTTCGCGCCACAAGCGCCGTGTGGTCCCACCCGCGAGGCGGCGGGGGCTTAGGCCCGCCTCCCGCTTGGAACTTCAGGCCGCGTGGCTCGCGGCCTGGGCGACCGGCGCCGCAACCGGCGGAACGCGCAGCACCTGCAGGGCGACGAGGCAGCCCTCGGCCATGTCGTGCACGCACCAGCCGGGCTCGCGGCCGGCGGCGCGCAGGGCGGCGCCGATCAGGCTGTCGTCCTTCAGCCCCGCCTCGTGCACCACCAGCACCCCGCCGTCGCGCAGCAGGCTCAGCGCCAGCGGCACAGAGGTGTTGAGGGCCTCGGCGGTGGCGGGGCCGGTGACCAGCATCAGGTCGCAGTCGCCCTCAGCCCGCGGACAGACGCCGCCCTGGACGCTCATGGCCCGGTCGAAGCCCTTGCGGCACAGGGCGATCATGGTGGCGGGGCCGGCCGGGCCCACCACGCCGACGCGCCAATTGGGGCAGGCGCCCGCCAAAAGCAGCATCCGGTCCACCATCGGACAGGGCCGCTCTGCGCCCGGCGGCGATCCACCCACAGACGGGACGGACGCCGCGCGGCGTTGGAGGGGCTGGTCGGGATCGGGAGACATAGAGGTCGTCGCTCCAAACGGATGTCGAACGACGCTTCATATGCGCCCGGAGCCCCTAAAGGGTCGATGGGGATCGCTCCGGGGGCGCATAAACGTCCCATTACGCTCACCTGGTCGTGATCGCGCGGACGTGATGCCGCATCACCGGTATGAAGTCCTTGAATTCCTGTCCCCGGCAGGGCAAACGAGCCACATCCCGCGATGCTGAGGGCTGGCGTCATGGATGCGTGGGGGATGCGCACCCGTTCAGCCCTGGTGTCGGGAAGCCTTAGGTCCCCGATCCCTCATTATCGCCGCACAAGGCCTTTCATGTTCTCATCCCTCTTCGGCCTGATCTCCAACGACATCGCCATCGACCTCGGCACGGCCAACACCCTTATTTACATGAAGGGCAAGGGCATCGTGCTCAACGAGCCGTCGGTGGTGGCCCTGCGCAACGTCGGCGGCCGCAAGGTCGTCCACGCCGTCGGCATCGAAGCCAAGCAGATGCTGGGCCGCACGCCCGGCCACATGGAGGCGATCCGCCCCATGCGCGACGGCGTCATCGCCGACTTCGAAGTCGCCGAAGAGATGATCAAGCACTTCATCCGCAAGGTTCACAACCGCAAGGGCTTCGTGAACCCCAAGGTGATCGTGTGCGTGCCCTCGGGCGCCACCGCCGTCGAGCGCCGCGCCATCAACGACAGCGCCCTGAACGCCTCGGCCCGCCGGGTCGGCCTGATCGACGAGCCCATGGCCGCGGCCATCGGCGCCGGCCTGCCGATCCACGAGCCCACCGGCTCGATGGTGGTCGACATCGGCGGCGGCACCACCGAGGTGGCCGTGCTGTCGCTGTCGGGCATCGTCTATTCGCGCTCGGTGCGCGTGGGCGGGGACAAGATGGACGAGGCGATCATCTCGTACATGCGCCGCAACCATAACCTCTTGATCGGCGAGACCACCGCCGAGCGCATCAAGAAGGAAATCGGCACCGCCCGCGAACCCGAGGAAGGCGAAGGCCTGGCCATCGAGGTCAAGGGCCGCGACCTGATGCAGGGCGTGCCGCGCGAAGTGCGCGTGACCGAGAAGCAGGCCGCCGAGGCCCTGGCCGAACCCGCCTCCCAGATCGTGGAAGCGGTGAAGGTGGCGCTGGAAAGCACCCCGCCGGAACTGGCCGCCGACATCGCCGACAAGGGCATCATGCTCACCGGCGGCGGCGCGCTGCTGCGCGGCCTGGACCTGGAGATCACCAACGCCACCGGCCTGCCGGTGACCATCGCCGACGATCCGCTGTCGTGCGTGGCGCTGGGCTGCGGCAAGGTGCTCGAGCATCCCAAGTGGATGAAGGGCGTGCTGGACGCCAGCCTGGCCTAATAGCCCGGTCCGATCCGCCGAGAGGGCCTGCGGTCCTCTCGCGCGGGAGCGCGACAGCCGGACGCGGCCACCGTTTCTGGCCGCCATCGCGCTCGAACTGATGCAGAATCCCGATCAGGGCCGATTCGACTCGGAGCGGCCCGTTCCGGAGTCGGAGGCGGCTGCATGGCCTATCGCGACGGACCCTTGCAGGACCTGAAGGTTCCGCTGGCCTGGACGGCTGCGGCCGCGACGCTGGTCGCCGCGGTGGTCGCCGTCGTGCTGTTGCTGGCCAGCGGCCGCGACTCCAGCGGCGCCGGCGGCTTCGCCCAGGCCCGCGGCGGCTTCGCCATCGTGGTGCGCCCGGTGAGCATGGTGCTGGCCGCGCCGGTGCGCTGGACCCGCGACTCCATCGACTATGTCGAGGGCTACTTCTTCGCCATCTCCGAAAATCGCCGGCTCAAGCACGAGATCCGTGACCTGGAGACCTGGCGCGACGCCGCTATCGCGCTGAAGAACGTCAACGAGCGCTATGAGGCCCTGCTCAAGCTCAAGACCGAGCCGGAGATCCCCATGGTCACCGGCCGCGCCATCACCGACACCCGCGGCCCGTTCGCCAACGCCCGGCTGCTGGACGTGGGCTCGGAGGGCGGGGTCAAGGTCGGCGATCCGGCCATGAGCGAGCACGGCGTGGTCGGCCGCATCGTCGGCGTGACCAAGAACGCCAGCCGTATGCTGCTGCTCACCGACGTGGACAGCCGCACCCCGGTGCTGGTCGATCGCACCAACGACCGCGCCATCCTGACCGGCGACGGCAGCACCTATCCCAAGCTGGACTATCTGCGCGGCGAAGACCGCATCAAGCCGGGCGACATGCTGCTGACCTCCGGCGACGGCGGCGTGTTCCCGCGCGGCCTGCCGGTGGGCGTGGCGGTGAAGGACCTGCGCGGAGTGTGGCGGGTGCGGCTCTATTCCGACCGCTCGGCGATCGACTTCGTGCGGGTGCTGCTGTTCCAGGACTTCAGCCAGAAGGTCGGGCCGGACGACTTCCCGCAGGCCGCGCCGCCGGCCCTGAGCCCGGCCGAGGCCGCCGACCGCAATGCGGTGCTGCAGCACGCCGCCGACCTGGCCAAGCCCAAACCCGCTCCGGCCGCCGCCAAGCCCGCGAGTTCCACCGCCACGCGCCCGTCCGCCGCCGCGCCTGCGGCCCAGGTCAAGGCCAACGCCGACGACGGTCCGCAAAGATGAGTCGGGGCCAGTCGCAGCCGCTGCAGCCCCAGCACTGGATCCTGCTGCCGTGGCTGATCTGCGCGGGGGCGACGGTGCTGCTCGACACCCCGCTCAGGGTGTTCGGCCTGCGCCTGCCCGAGCCGGTGTTCCCCATGGTGCTGGCCTTCGCCTGGCCGGTGATCCGCCCCTCGCTGCTGGCGCCGTTCGGCCTGTTGGCCGCGGGGCTGTTCCTGGACTTCTTCTGGAGCGCGCCGCTGGGGCTGTGGGGCCTGTGCCTGCTGCTGGCCTATGCCGGGGCGCTGATCTCGCGCAGCCTGATGACAGGCCGCAGCGCGCCGGTTTTGGCCATGTGGTACGTTTCGCTCACTGGCCTGGCGTTCCTGGCCGCCTATCTGTTCATCATGCTGCACGCGCACGTCACGCCGAACCTGACCGGAGCCCTGCTCCAGTTCGGGGCGACCTTGGCGCTGTATCCCTTCGCCCATCGCCTGATCGACCGTTTCGAAGACGCCGATATCCGTTTCCGTTAATTCGCCCCCTCCCGCTCGCCGAGTAGCCGTCCCGTGAGCCACGAACCCCACATCTACTTCGACGAGGTCAACGAGCGGCAGGGCATGTTCCACCGCCGCACGGTGCTGCTCGGCGGTTTCGCGGGCGTCGGCCTGGCGGCGCTGGGCTTCCGCCTCAGCCAGCTGCAGCTCGTGGAGACCGGCCGCTACCAGACCCTGTCGGCGTCCAACCAGTTCAACTTCCGCCTGGTGCCGCCGCCGCGCGGCCGCATCCTGGACCGCAACGGGGTGGAGCTCGCCTCCAACCGGCCCGAGTTCAGCATCCTGCTGCAGCGCGACGTGGTCGACGACGTGGACGCGGCCATCGACAGCGTGGCCCAACTGATCCCGATTCCGCCGGCCAAGCGCCGCCAGATCCAGCGCGACATCGCCCAGACCCCGCGCGCCAGCCCGGTGGCCATCGCCACCGACCTGACCTGGGACGAGTTCTCGCGCGTGAACGTGCGCCTGCCCGAGCTGCCCGGCATCACCGCCGAGATGGGCGAGGCGCGGTTCTACCCCTACCCCGGCGCCTTCGCCCACGTCATCGGCTACGTCTCGCGCGTCTCGGCCAAGGACATGGAGGCGGCCGGCGACGACCCGCCGCCGCTGCTGCTGCATCCCGGCTTCCGCATCGGCAAGCAGGGGGTGGAGAAGTCGCTCGACCTGCAGCTACGCGGCAAGGCCGGCGGCCACAAGGTCGAGGTCGACAGCGTCGGCCGGGTGATCCGCGAGGACCCGGCGGGCGATCTCAAGGCGGTGCCCGGCGACGTGGTGCGCCTGACGCTGGACGCCGACATCCAGAACCGGGCCATGGAGGTGTTCGGCACCGACTCCGGCGCGGCGGTCATGCTGGACTGCCACACCGGCGACATCCTGTGCATGGCCTCCAGCCCCAGCTTCGACGCCAACGCCTTCGTCAAGGGCATCCCCGGCGACGTCTATTCGGCCCTGTCGAAGTACGAGCGCAAGCCGCTGTTCAACAAGGCCCTGACCGCCAACTACCCGCCGGGCTCGACCTTCAAGACCATGGTCACCCTGGCGGCGCTGAAAAACGGCTTTGACCCAAAGACTGTCCACGTCTGCAACAAAGTCTGGTATCTCGGCGGCCACCCCTTCCATTGCGACAAGGCCCACGGCGCCCTCGACCTGCGTGGCGCGCTGAAGGCGTCCTGCGACGTCTATTACTTCCAGACCGCATACGCCCTGGGGCCGGACAAGATCGCGGAAGTGGCGCGCGCCTTTGGCCTGGGCAGCTTGTTCGACATCGGCATTCCGGGACAGAAGCCCGGCATCGTTCCGGACCGGGCCTGGAAGCGCACCCACGTTCCCCGTGACCCCGAATGGCATCCTGGCGATACGCCGAGCATCGGCATCGGCCAGGGTTTCGTCAGCGTCAACGCTCTCCAGCTCGCCACCATGTGCGCGCGCATCGCCAATGGCGGCAAGGAGCTCGCCCCCCGGCTGATCCACTCGATCGGCGATCAGGTGCAGCCCTCCGGCGCTGACGCGCCCGGCCTGCCGATTTCCTCGGAGCACATGGCGTTCCTGCAATCGGCGATGACGGGGGTCTGCAACGAACCGGGCGGCACCGCGGTCGGCCCGGCGACAAAGCTGGACCTCGGATCGATCCAGATGGCGGGCAAGAGCGGCACCGCTCAAGCCCACACCTATGCCGCCGGCAGCCACGGGGCGCACGGGGCCCAGGGCAAGTGGGACCAGCGCGACCACGCCTGGTTCATCGCCTACGCCCCAGCCGACAATCCCCGCTACGCCGTGGCGGTGCTGACCGAGCACGGCGGCTTCGGCGCCGACGCCTCCGCCCCCAAGGCGCGGGAACTGCTCAAGGTCGCCCTGCTCAAGGACCCCGAGGTTCGCGCCCGCATCCAGCAGCCGCTGGAGAAGCCGCCCGAGCCGGCTCAGCCCGCCGACAACCAGGCCGCGCCCAACATCGACAGCGTGTCGCCCGACGCCACGCCCGGGACGCCGGCGACGGACAGCCTGCCCGCCACCAACACGGAGACGCCGGCATGACCGCCAGCGCCCTCACCCGGCCCGGCGAACGGGAGCGGCTGTCGTCCAAGCTGATGCAGATCGACTGGACCTTCACGGTCCTGCTCTGCATCGTCGCCGCCATGGGCACGGCGATGCTCTATTCCGTCGCCCCCCTGGCCTGGCAGCCCTGGGCGGCCAAGCACCTGATGCGCTTCCTGCTGTGCCTGGCGCTGATGCTGGCCATGAGCCTGCTGAACCTGCGGGTGTGGCTGACCCTGGCCTATCCGATCTATGGCGCGGGCCTGTTCCTGCTGCTGGCGGTGATGGCCATCGGCCACACCTCGCTGGGGGCCAAGCGCTGGCTGCAGTTCGGCCCGGTCCAGATCCAGCCGTCCGAGATCATGAAGATCGGCCTGGTGCTGGCCATGGCGCGTTTCTACCACGGCATGTCGGGCAAGGACGCGCGCTGGTCGTGGAAGCTGCTGGTCCCCGCCGCCATGGTGGGCGTGCCCATGCTGCTGATCGCCAAGCAGCCCGACCTGGGCACCGCCCTGCTGATCGCCTTCACCGGGGCGGCCATCATGTTCCTGGCCGGGCTGGACTGGCGGGCCCTGGCGGCCGGCGCGCTGGGCGTAGTGGTGGCCGTGCCCATGTTCGTCAAGTTCGTGATGAAGGACTACCAGCGCGACCGCGTGCTGACCTTCCTCAATCCCGAGGACGACCCTTCGGGCTCGGGTTACCACATCCTGCAGTCCAAGATCGCGCTGGGCTCGGGCGGCCTGCTGGGCAAGGGCTATGGCCTGGGTAGCCAGAGCCAGCTCAACTTCCTGCCCGAGAAGCACACCGACTTCATCTTCGCCACCTATGCCGAGCAGTTCGGCTTTGTCGGCTGCATCACCCTGCTGCTGCTCTATGCGGCGATCATCTTCATGGCCCTGCGCACCGCCATGCGCTCGCACAGCCATTTCGGCCGGCTGGCGGCGGGGGGCGTGACCGCCACCTTCGCCTTCTACATCCTGGTCAACGCCTCGATGGTGATGGGCATGGCGCCGGTGGTGGGCGTGCCCATGCCGCTGTTGTCGTACGGCGGCACCGAAGTGCTGACGGTGATGATCGGCTTCGCTCTGGTCCAGGCCGTGCGCGTGCACCGCTACGCCGAGATCACCAGCGGCAAGGGCTCGCTGATGTAGCGATCGCCCCTCTCCCCCTGCGGGAGAGGGAGGGACCCATTGCGCGAGCGATGGGAGGGCGAGGGGTCGACGGACGCCCACCGGACAGGACTCCGAGACCCCTCATCCTCCCCATTTCGTGGGTCCCCTCCTTCTCCCGCAGGGGGAGAAGGCGAGCGTTCCCAAACGAAAAATCCCCGCGAAGGGACCTTCGCGGGGATTGTTCGGAATATCGGAAACCGGGCTACGAAAGCCCGGTCAGCCTTAGCGCCGGCGGAACTGTTGCGGGCGCGGGCCGGGGCGCGGGGCGCCTTCGGTCTTGTGGCGGAAGGTGATGCGGCCCTTGGTCAGGTCGTAGGGGGTCATCTCGACGGTGACCCGGTCGCCGACCAGGGTGCGGATCTTGTTCCGCTTCATACGGCCGGCGGTGTAGGCCAGCACCACGTGATCATTGTCCAGGGTGACGCGGTAACGCCCTTCCGGCAGCAGTTCGGTGACCACACCGTCGAATTCGATGAAATCTTCCTTGGTCGACATGCTGCTCAAAGCGTCCGCAAGTTGGTGGCCGCGACCTCGCCGTTATTGGGGTCGCCAGCCTGTTGATAACTTAGCTTTTGATTCTGTTGAAGGCGACTGGAACCCGCACGCCCGATCAGATCAGGCGCAGCGTCCCGGAAGCCCCCGGTGGGAGAGCCCCACCTTACTACACCTAGGGCCAATATAGCTTCCAGAACGACGGAGGCCCTTGAGCCTCCGTCGAAACCCTGAATTTCGCGCCCGTGGAACGTGTCAGACGTCCATCGGATGCCAGCGCGGCTTGGCCGCTTGGCCCTGACCGGCGCCAGCGCCAGCGCCGGCTCCGGCGCGATTGCCGCCGCCGCCATTACCACCGGCGCGACGCGGGCCGCGCGGACGCGCATCCCCCGCCTCGCTGCGGCCGTGGGCGTGGTCGCCGCCATGGCTGCGCTGCTGGCCCTGGCCACGCTGCTCGCCGCCGCCATGCGCGCGGCCCTCGCCGGGACCCCGGTGCTGCGGACGGCCGCGGCCGCGCTGGTTGCGGCTCTGGCTGGGGCCCGCTTCGGACTCCTCGGTCTGAGGCCGGCCGCGGTCGGCTTCGCGGGTGGCCTTGGCCATGACCGCCAGGCTGCGGTCGCGACGGCGATCCTCGGCCGGGATGGTCTGGCGGGTCAGGCGCTGGATGTCGCGCACCAGCGAACGTTCGTCGTCGGCGCACAGGCTGATGGCCTGGCCCGAGGCGCCGGCGCGCGCGGTGCGGCCGATGCGGTGGACATAGGCTTCCGGCACATAGGGCAGCTCGAAGTTCACCACGTGAGTGACGGCGTCGATGTCGATGCCGCGGGCGGCGATGTCGGTGGCGACCAGGGCTCGGCAGGAGCCGGCCTTGAACGCCGCCAGCGCCCGCTCGCGCTGGCCCTGGCTCTTGTCGCCGTGGATCGAGGCGGCGGTCACGCCGCAGGCTTCCAGGTGCTTGGCCACCCGGTCAGCGCCCCGCTTGGTGCGGGTGAAGACGATGGTGCGGCTCATCTTGGCGTCGGCGAACAGCTCGGCCAGCATCTCGCGCTTGTGCTCGGACTCGACGAAGATCAGCCGCTGGTCGACGCGCTCGGCGGTGGTGGCGACCGGGGCCACCGACACCTTGACCGGGTCGTTCAGCAGTTCGCCGGCCAGCTTGCCGATCTCGCCCGGCATGGTGGCCGAGAAGAACAGGTTGGTGCGGGCCTTGGGCAGATGCGAGACGATGCGGCGGATGGGCTGCAGGAAGCCCAGGTCCAGCATCTGGTCGGCCTCGTCGAGCACGAAGATCTCAGCCTCGGACAGGTTGGCGGTCTTTTCGCCCAGGTGGTCGATCAGGCGGCCGGGGGTGGCGACCAGGATGTCGACGCCGGCGGCCAGCGCCTTCATCTGCGGGCCGTACTTCACGCCGCCGAACACCACCGCCACCGAGAAGCCGAGGTGACGGCCATAGGTGCGGAAGCTTTCGGCGATCTGGGTGGCGAGTTCGCGGGTGGGCGACAGCACCAGGGCGCGGCAGCCGCGGCGGGGCGCGGGCTTACGCTCGGCGTCCAGGCGGTGCAGGATCGGCAGGGCGAAGGCGGCGGTCTTGCCGGTGCCGGTCTGGGCGATGCCCAGCAGGTCGCGGCCGGTCATGACGGCGGGGATGGCCTGGGCCTGGATCGGGGTGGGGGTTTCATAGCCTTCGGCCTTCAGCGCCTTGAGCAGCGCCGGGTTCAGGCCGAGGTCGGTGAATTGGGTCATGTGATGTGGAAGCTTTTCGTGCGGCGGGCCGGCGCACGGCGGCCGAACGCATCGGTCGCGCCGCGGGCGGGCGGGCGGTTCGGGGGAGCGCCCCGCGTGCCTGGGCGATCTATGCGGAAGTTTCGAGCGCTCGACAGGCGAGATGCAGATTGCATCTCTCACGCAGCTGGAGCGCCAAAACGCGCATAAGGCTGCGCGCAGCGGCTAGATCGTTGTTGCAGCGCGAAAAGTCAAGCGGCGATTGGCGCGGGGCCCTACACGCGCTAGATAGGCGGCCCATGTCCGATCGGTTTTTCTTTCCCCTGGTCGCGCTCAGCGTGGTCGGGATGCTCGCCCTGGCGCTGGTGTTCCCGCAAGGCGAGGGCGCTCGCTCGCCCGGCCCGTTCGGCCACGAGACCACCGCCGACGCCGCCGCGCGCCAGCCCAAGCTGCGCCCCGCCATCGCCAAACCCAAGAAGCCCAGTATCCTTTGACTCAGCCTTTGACCTCGATCGATCCCCTCGCCGTCGGCCGCCGCGTTCTCAGCGTCGAGGCCGAGGCCCTCAACCAGGCGGCTCAGCAACTGGGCGAGCCGTTCGTACGCGCCTATCAGCTGCTGAGCAGCCTGAAGGGGCGGCTGGTCTGCACCGGCGTCGGCAAGTCGGGCCATGTGGCGCGCAAGATCGCCGCCACCCTCGCCTCCACGGGCACCCCGGCCCTGTTCGTCCACGCCGCCGAGGCCAGCCACGGCGACCTTGGCATGATCGGCCCCGACGACGCGCTGCTGGCCCTGTCCAAGTCGGGCGAGGCCAAGGAACTGGCCGACGTGGTGGCCTACGCCAAGCGCTTCGGCATCCCGCTGCTGGCCATGACCGCCCGGCCCGACAGCGCGCTGGGCCGCGCCGCCGACATCCTGCTGCAGCTGCCCGACATCGCGGAAGCCGCCGAGGCGGTGGACGCCCCCACCACCTCCACCACCCTGCAGATGGCGCTGGGCGACGCGCTCGCCGTGGTGCTGATGGAGGCGCGCGGCTTCACCCACCTAGACTTCAAGACCTTCCACCCCGGCGGCAAGCTGGGCGCGGCGCTGCGCACCGTGGGCGAGCTGATGCACAAGCGCCCCGAGCTGCCGCTGGCGCCCGAGAGCGCGAGCATGGCCGAAAGCCTGCTGGTGATGACCGAGAAGCGTTTCGGCTGCGTCGGCGTCGTCGATGGCGAGGGTCGGCTGCAGGGCGTGATCACCGACGGCGACCTGCGCCGGCACATGGGCGGGCTGATGGAGCACACCGCGGGCGAGGTCATGACCCACGCCCCGCGCACCGCCACGCCGGCGATGCTGGCGGCCGAAGCGCTGAAACTGATGAACGATAGCCGCATCACGGTGTTGTTCGTGGTGGAGGACGGCCGTCCCACCGGCATCCTGCACGTCCACGACCTGCTGCGCTCAGGGGTCGTGTGAGGCGCAGGCCCGCGCGGCCGCCGCCTTAGCCCTGTCACGAAACACCCCTACCCCACCGGTAGACGCGACGCCTCGCACGGAGACCTCAATGCCCCTGTCCAAGCCCCGCGCCGATCTCAAGCCCAACACCCTGGAGTACGAGATCACGCCGCTGGTGAAGGCCACGGGCTTTCGCGAGTACGACGCCCGCTGGATCCTGGGCAAGGAGATCAACTACCTGGGCATAACCGCGCTGGGCCTGGGCCTCGGGACCTACATCCACGAGATCGGCGTGGCCCCGCGGGTGGTGGTCGGCCACGACTTCCGCGCCTACTCGATCAATGTGAAGCAGGCCCTGAGCCTGGGCCTGATCGCGGCCGGCTGCGAGGTGCTGGACATCGGCCTGGCGCTGTCGCCCATGGCCTATTTCGCCCAGTTCGACCTGGACGCCCCCTGCGTGGCCATGGTCACCGCCAGCCACAACGAGAACGGCTGGACCGGGGTGAAGATGGGCGCCCAGCGGCCCCTCACCTTCGGCCCGGTGGAGATCGGCCGGATCAAGGACCTGGTGCTGAACGGCCAGGGCGTGGAGCGCCCCGGCGGCAAGCTGACCCGGGTCGACGGCGTGATGGAGCGCTACATCGCCGAGATCGCCACGCGCTGCCAGATGACCCGCCCGCTGCGGGTGGTCGCGGCCTGCGGCAACGGCACCGCCGGCGCCTTCGCCCCCGAGACGCTGCGGCGCATGGGCGTCGAGGTGATCCCGATGGACTGCGACCTCGACTTTACGTTCCCCAAGTACAATCCCAACCCCGAAGACGTTGAGATGCTGCACGCCATGGCCGAGGTGGTGAAGCGCGAGGGCGCCGACCTGGCCCTGGGCTTCGACGGCGACGGCGACCGCTGCGGCGTGGTCGACGACGAGGGCGAGGAGATCTTCGCCGACAAGATCGGCCTGATGCTGGCGCGCGACCTGTCGGTCCTGCACCCGGACGCCAAGTTCGTGGTCGACGTGAAGTCCACCGGCCTCTACGCCACCGACCCGGTGCTGAAGGCCAACGGGGCCGAGACGGTCTACTGGAAGACCGGCCACAGCTACATCAAGCGCAAGACCGCCGAGATCGGCGCCCTGGCCGGGTTCGAGAAGTCGGGCCACTTCTTCTTCAACGAGCCGCTGGGCCGCGGCTATGACGACGGCCTGGTGGCCGCCGCCGCGATCCTCAACATGCTGGAGCGCAACCCCGGCAAGAAGCTGTCGGACCTGAAGAAGGCCCTGCCGGTGGCCTTCACCTCGCTGACCATGAGCCCGCACTGCGACGACGAGACCAAGTACGGCATCGTCGAGCAGGTGGTGAAGGAATACCAGCAGCTGGGCGAGGCCGGCGGCTCGATCCTCGGCCGCAAGATCACCGACGTGATCACCGTCAACGGCGTGCGCGTGGCGCTGGAGGACGGCTCCTGGGTGCTGGTGCGCGCCTCCTCCAACAAGCCCGAGCTGGTGGTGGTGGTGGAGAGTTCGCAGTCGGCCAACGACATGCGGGCCCTGTTCCGCGACGAGGTGAAGCCGCGCCTGGCCAAGCACGCCGAGGTCGGCGCGTATAACCAGGAGGTTTGAGCTCCCGCCAGCCCCTCTCCCCTTGCGGGAGAGGGAGGGGCCCATTGCGCCAGCAATGGGAGGGTGAGGGGTCGACGGGCGGTCCATCGCAGCGAGCCCCCTCATCCTTCCCACGCGTCTATCGACACGCGGGCCCCTTCCTTCTCCCGCAAGGGGAGAAGGAATGCCCCTCAATACTCCGGCTTCTCGCCCTTGACCGGGATCGAGGTCGGCACGCCCGGCGTGCCGGCGTAGGTGATCAGCACCACCAGCGGCGTATCCCCGCTGACGCCGCGATGGATGTCGTTCACCGTCTCCGCGAAGGCTTCCCCGGCGTGGAAGGTGTGGCTCTTGCCGCTCTCCCGGTCCTGGATGGTGAGCTGGCCGGACAGGATGTAGCCGGCGTTGGGCACGGGGTGCCTGTGCCACGGCAGGGCCGTGTGCGGCGGGATGGTCAGCTTCAGCACGGTCAGCTCGGGCCGCCCCTTGGGATATTGAGTGTAGGCGACGCCGTTCCAGGAATGGTCGGCCTGCAGCAGCACCTGCTTCTGGGCGGTGGCGGTGGCGGTGGCGGTGGCGGTGGTTTGGGCTTGGGCCAGATACGAAGACGCGCCCGCCGACAGGACGGCGAGCGCGCAGATCTGGATAAGCTTGGTCATGGCCTTGGTCATGGGGGGAGGTCTCCTTGGGCCGAGCGAGGCGCCGACCCTAGAGACCTCCACGATGGCGACCAAGGGGCCGCCGGTTCAGGCGACGGCCGGCTCGGCGCGGAGAGCCAAGGCCAGGCGCGAGGCCTTTTTGGCCGACTTGCCGCGGCGGCGATGGGCCTTGATCAGGTCCTGGGTCGGCATGTCGACCAGGTAGTGGAACGCCACCGCGAAGCCGATCGCCACCGCCAGCGCCACCCACCAGGCGCCCCAGCCGGTGGCCCAGCCGGTGGCCATCCCCACCGGCAGCTTCCTGGCCACCACGTGCTCGATGCCGAAATAGACGTTCCGCACGAACTCGTTGGTGATGAAGATGGCGAAGGAGACCAGCGCACCCTTCTCCAGCAGGTAGGAGGGCCGGGTGGCCGGGATCGCCCCCGCCGCCATCACCAGGGTGGCGATCAGCAGGATGCTGAGGAAGTCGTAAGCGCCGGCGAATTGCAGCGCCACCACGCCCAGGCCGGCGACCACGGCGGCGATCTTGGCCAGCAGCGGGCGGATGTAGACGCTCTCGGAGACGCGGGCCAACGCGACGCCCAGCAGGAACAGCGGCACGGCGCGGATCACGCCGATGCGGGTGGGAAACTCGTAGATGCGCTTGCCGATCAGGTGGCTCGACAGCCCGTCGGCGACGATCATCACCGCCACCGCCACCGCCAGCACCACGAACGGACGCTTGATCCGGGCCTGGGCGCGCCAGATCAGCGGGAAGAAGGCGTAGCAGGCCAGCAGCGCCGACAGCGACCAGGTGGGCGAGTTCCAGCCCTCGCCGCCGGGCGCGCCGAGCGCCTGGACCAGGAACAGCTCGCCCGGCAGGTCGCGCCAGCTCAGGTACTCGGGATGCTGCGGCGCGACCCCGGCGATGCTGGAGCCCAGCAGCAGGGCGATGAAGGCCAGGATCATGATCAGGTGCGCGGGCACCAGGCGCTGGGCCCGGCGCATGAAGAAGCTGAACCCGCTCATGCCGTCGCAGCCCACCCGCTCGCCATAGATGCGGCCCAGCACGTAGCCCGAGACGATCAGGAAGAAGTCGGTGGCCAGATAGCCCCGGGTGAACAGGGGGTGGACCTTCTCCAGCGGCACGGGGCTGGCGAAGGAGTAGTGGTAGACCACCATGAAGAAGGCGGCCAGGAACCGCAGGGCGTCCAGCACGCCGCCGCGGGTCAGCGGCAGCGGCTTGCCTGGCTCGATTTGGTACGGAACGGCGGGCTTCGACGACATGGCGGGCTCCTGAACCAGCGCTTGCCGGTTAGGGAGCAAAACTCCTGCCAGGCGAATTTTCCCGCTTTGGTTCGCCCGCTTGGGGAATGTGGACAGGATTGGGGCGGCGCTGCCAGCCGCCCCCTCCACCAGGCTTGCGCCTGGTCCCCCTCCCCCGCTTCGCAGGGGAGGAGAAAAGGCCTAGTTCGCGGACTGCTTCACCGCGCCGACGATGTCGCGCACGACCTCCGCCACCAGCCGCTCGTCGTCGCCCTCGGCCATGACCCGGATCAGGGGCTCGGTGCCCGAGGCGCGCACCAGCACCCGGCCCGAGCCGTTCAGCCGACGCTCGCCGTCGTGGATGGCCTGCTTCACCCGGTCGGTCTTCAGCGGCTCGCCGCCGGAGAAGCGCACGTTCTCCAGCTTCTGCGGCACCGGCTCGAACTGGCGGGCCAGCGCACTCATGGGCTTGCCGCTGGTGACCAGCACGGTCAGCACCTGCAGGGCGGCGATCAGGCCGTCGCCGGTGGTGGAGACGTCGGACAGGATCACGTGGCCCGACGGCTCGCCGCCCAGGTTGAAGCCGCCCTCGCGCATCCGCTCCATCACGTAGCGATCGCCGACCTTGGTGCGTTCGAGCGTGAGCTTGCGCTCGTGCAGGAAGCGCTCGAGCCCCAGGTTGGACATGACGGTGGCCACTACGCCGCCGCCCGACAGGCGGCCGGCCTCGGCCCAGGCGTTGGCGATGATGGCCATGATCTGGTCGCCGTCGACGATCTGGCCGCGCTCGTCGCAGATCACCAGCCGGTCGGCGTCGCCGTCGAGCGCGATGCCGATGTCGGCGCGATACTCGCGCACCGCCTTGGCCATGGTCTGGGGATGGGTGGAGCCGCACTCGTCGTTGATGTTGGTCCCGTTGGGCGACACCCCGACCGAGATCACCTCGGCGCCCAGCTCGTAGAGCGCGGTGGGGGCCACCTTGTAGGCGGCCCCGTTGGCGCAATCGATCACCACCCGCAGTCCGTTCAGGGTCAGGCTGCGCGGGAAGCTGGCCTTGACGATCTCGACATAGCGGGCCTGGGCGTCGTCGATGCGCTGCACGCGGCCGAGGCCGGTCGGCGGAGCCAGGCCCTCCTGCAGGCCCTCGTCCATCAGGGCCTCGATCTGAGCCTCGCGGGCGTCGGACAGCTTATAGCCGTCGGGGCCGAACAGCTTGATCCCGTTGTCGGCGAAATCGTTGTGCGAGGCGGAGATCATCACCCCAAGGTCGGCTCGCATGGAGCGGGTCATCATCGCCACCGCCGGCGTCGGCAGCGGGCCGAACAGCCGCACGTCCATGCCCACGCTGGTGAAGCCCGCCACCAGCGCCGGCTCGATCATGTAGCCCGACAGGCGGGTGTCCTTGCCGATCACCACCAGGTGGCGGCGCTCGGGATCGCGCAGGAACAGCTTGCCGGCGGCCAGGCCGACGCGCAGCGCCACCTCGGCGGTCATGGGGTGCTTGTTGGCCTGACCGCGGATGCCGTCGGTGCCGAAATAGCTTCGCTTGCTCATACGCCAAATTCCGTAATTCCGGGGCGTCATAGCAGAAGACCGATAAGGAGCGGTAATCGGGGTCGGGTTTCGCAACGCGGCGAAACGCAGTTTTACGGCGTTCTCGCGCGCATGATGGTAGGAGGCGTGCGGACCATCAGGGACTAGCGAATCAGAATGTGCGGCATCATCGGCATCGTCGGAACTGGGCCCGTGGCCGAGCGCCTGGTCGAGAGCCTGCGGCGATTGGAGTACCGCGGCTATGACTCCGCCGGCGTGGCGGTGGCGAACGACGGCCAGGTGCAGGTGCGCCGCGCCGCCGGCAAGATCCGCAACCTGGAAGCCGCCCTGGCCGATGCGCCTCTGGTCGGCGGCGTGGGCATTGGCCACACCCGCTGGGCCACCCATGGCGCGCCGTCGGAGCGCAACGCCCACCCCCACACCGCCGGGCGCGTCAGCCTGGTGCACAACGGCATCATCGAGAACTTCGCCGAGTTGAAGCGCGAACTGGCCGCCGCCGGCCGCAGCTTCAGCAGCGACACCGACACCGAGGTGATCGCCCACCTGCTCGACCGCGAGCTGGAGACGGGCAAGCCGCCGATGCAGGCCTTCAAGGCGGTGCTAGACCGGCTGCACGGGGCCTACGCCCTGGCGGTGCTGATCCGCGGCGAAGACAACCTGATCCTCGGCGCGCGCCGCGGCAGCCCGTTGGTGGTGGGCCATGGCGTGGGCGAAATGTTCCTGGGTTCCGACGCCCTGGCGGTGGGCCCCTTCACCCAGACGGTGAGCTATCTGGAAGAGGGCGATTATGTCGCCATCGACCACAACTCCGCTCAGATCTTCGACGCCTCCGACCAGGCCGTGACCCGGGCCAAGCGCGTGGTGGCCGCCTCCGCCGCCCTGGTGGAGAAGGGCGAGTACCGCCACTTCATGGAAAAGGAGATCCACGAGCAGCCGGACGCCTGCCAGCACACCCTGTCGGCCTATCTCGACCCGGTGGCGCTGAAGGCGACCGCGCCCGAGGGCTTCGCCTTCGAGGGGGTGGAGCGGATTCAGATCGTGGCCTGCGGCACCGCCTTCTATGCCGGCCTGACCGCCAAGTACCTGTTCGAGCGGCTGGCGCGGCTGCCGGTGGACGTGGAGATCGCTTCGGAGTTCCGCTACCGCGAGCCAGCCCTGTCGCCCAGCACCCTGGCGTTGGCGGTGTCGCAGTCGGGCGAGACCGCCGACACCCTGGCGGCGCTGAAGTGGTGCAAGGCCCAGGGCCTGAGGACCGCCGCCCTGGTCAACGCCCACCACTCCTCCATGGCGCGCGAAGCCGACTTCATGTGGCCGACCCACGCCGGGACCGAGATCGGCGTGGCCTCGACCAAGGCCTTCACCGCCCAGGTCGCCGCCCTGAGCGCCCTGGCGGTGGCCGCCGCCGCCCGCCGCGGCAAGATCGACGCCGCGGAAGAGGCGCGGCTGGTGCAGGTGCTGCTGGAAGCGCCGCGGCTGATCACCCAGGCGCTGCAGGTGGAAAGCGCCGCGCGCGAACTGGCGCACGAGCTGTCCAAGGCCCGCGACGTGCTCTACCTCGGCCGCGGCCCGGCCTATCCCCTGGCCATGGAAGGGGCGCTGAAGCTGAAGGAGATCAGCTACATCCACGCCGAGGGCTACGCCGCCGGCGAGCTGAAGCATGGCCCCATCGCCCTGGTCGACGAGGCCACCCCGGTGATCGTCATCGCCCCGTCCGACAGCCTGCTGGAAAAGACCGTCTCCAACATGCAGGAGGTCTCGGCCCGCGGCGCGCCGATCGTGTTCATCACCGACGCCGAGGGCGCGGCCTACGCCCAGCCCGGCGCCCGGGTGCTGACGGCGCCCCACTGCGATCCGCTGATCGCGCCCCTGGTGTTCGCCCCTGCAATACAATTGCTCGCGTATCACGTTGGCGTTTACAAAGGCGCCGATGTCGACCAACCGCGCAACCTGGCCAAGTCGGTCACCGTTGAGTAGCGGCTTGAACGAATCGTCGAGCCTGTTCCCGGAGACTTGATGAAACGCGTCCGCAAGGCCGTCCTGCCCGTGGCGGGATTGGGCACTCGCATGCTGCCCGCCGCCAAGACTGTCGCCAAGGAGATGCTGACCGTCGTCGACCGCCCGTTGATCCACCACGTGGTGGCCGAGGCCCGCGCGGCGGGGATCGAGCATTTCGTGCTGGTGACCGGCCGCGGCAAGAGCGCGATGGAGGACTACTTCGACCACCACGTCGAGCTCGAGGAAACCCTGCGGGCCAAGAACAAGACCGCCATGCTCGACGAGTTGCTGGCCGACCTGCCCAAGGCCGGCGAAATCTCCTACGTGCGCCAGATGGCCCCGCACGGCCTGGGCCACGCGGTGTGGTGCGCGCGCGACATCATCGGCGACGAGCCGTTCGCGGTGCTGCTGCCCGACATGATCATGGACGCCGAGCCCGGCGCCACCGCCCAGGCCATCGCCGCCTATGAGCAGACCGGCGGCGGCAACATCGTGCTGGTGGAGCCCTGCCCGGAAGGCGAGGCGCACAAGTACGGCATCGTGGCCCTGGACGGGCAGGACGGCCGGCTGAACCGCATGACCGGCATGGTCGAAAAGCCCGCGCCCGGGACCGAGCCCTCGAACCTGTTCATCTCCGGCCGCTACGTGCTGCAGCCCGAGATCTTCAAGGTGCTGGAAACGGTGGAGCGCGGCGCCGGCGGCGAGATTCAGCTGACCGACGCCATGGCGAAGCTGATGGGCGAGCAGCCATTCTACGCGCTGGAGTACGAGGGCGTGACCTACGACTGCGGCGACAAGATCGGCTGGCTGCGCGCCAACGTCGCCCTGGCGCTGAAGCGCCCCGACCTCGCCGACGCCGCCCGCCGGGCGCTGGCGCCGCTGTTGGGCTGAGGCCAAGCTCCTTCTCCCCTTGCGGGAGAAGGAAGGGGCCCAGCGAAGCTGGGAAGGATGAGGGGTCGACGGACGATAACCGGCCCAGCGCAGCGAGACCTCTCACCCTCCCGTTGCTGCGCAACGGGTCCCTCCCTCTCCCGCAAGGGGAGAAGGGATCAGGCCGCCAGTTGACGGCCCCCCGCCCAATCCCGCACAGATAGGGAAGCTGAAAGCTGGGTCGGGAAAAGCTGATGCGGGTTCTGGTGCTGGGCGGCGACGGTTTCTGTGGCTGGCCCACGGCCTTGCATCTATCCGCCCGCGGACATGAGGTCGGGGTCGTCGACAACCTGTCGCGCCGCGGCATCGACCAGGAGCTGGGCGTCCAGTCCCTGACCCCGATCCTGCCGCTGCCCCTGCGGCTGGCGGCCTGGGCCGACGTCTCGGGCCGGCGCATCGACCATTTCGACCTGACGCTGGGCCGCGACTTCGAAGCCCTGGTGGAGCTGCTCGAGACCTGGGCCCCGGACGCGGTGATCCACTTCGCCGAACAGCGGGCCGCGCCCTATTCGATGAAGTCGGCGCGCCACAAGCGCTACACCGTCAACAACAACATCAACGCCACCCACGACGTGCTGGCGGCGATCGTGGAGAGCGGGCGCGACATCCACCTGGCGCACCTGGGCACCATGGGCGTCTACGGCTACGGCACCGCCGGCGCGCCCATCCCGGAAGGCTATCTGCAGGTCACGCTCGACACACCCCAGGGCGCGGCGCGCAAGGAGATCCTGTACCCCTGCGATCCGGGGTCGATCTACCACATGACCAAGACCCAGGATCAGCTGCTGTTCCAGTTCTACGTCAAGAACGACCGCCTGCGGATCACCGACCTGCACCAGGGCATCGTCTGGGGCGCCCAGACCGCCGAGACCCGGCTGGATGCGCGGCTGGTCAACCGCTTCGACTATGACGGCGACTACGGCACGGTCTTGAACCGCTTCCTGATCCAGGCGGCGCTGGGCCATCCCCTGACCGTGCACGGCACCGGCGGCCAGACCCGCGCCTTCATCAACATCCAGGACACCGTGCGCTGTGTCGAACTCGCCTTGCTGAACCCGCCCCAGCGCGGGGACCGGGTGGCGATCCTGAACCAGATGACCGAGACGCGCCGGGTGCGCGAGCTGGCCCAGATCGTCACCGACCTCACCGGGGCCAAGATCGCCTACCTGCCCAACCCCCGCCAGGAGGCGGAGGAGAACGAGCTGAAGGTCTGCAACGACCGCTTCCTGGCCCTGGGCCTGTCGCCCATCACCCTGGGAGAGGGCCTGCTGAGCGAGATCGCCGAGAACGCCCGCGCCTATCGCGACCGGGTGGACGTGTCGAAGATCCCCTGCGTCTCGGCCTGGAACGCCGAGCGCGCCGCCGCCATCCATCCGCCCGCCAGCCACGCGGCGGAGTAGCGGCGAATCTGAGGTTTAGGGCCCGTGCGCCTGCTGGTCTTCGGTTTCGGCTTCACCGGCCGCGCCCTGGCGCAGTTGACGCCTGAGGGCTGGCGGCTCGGCGGCGTCGCCCGCGATCCCGACGCGCGTCGCGCCATGGCCGACCAGGGCGTGATCGCCGTCGATCCCGGCGACGCCGAGGCCCTGGCCCGCGAACTGGCGCACACCGACGCCCTGCTGATCGCCGCCCCGCCGGGCGCCGAGGGCTGCCCCGGCCTGCGCGCGCTGGCGCCGCATATGACCAAGACCGGCCGGGCGCCGGACTGGATCGGCTATCTCTCGACCACCGGGGTCTATGGCGACCGCGGCGGCGGCTGGGTGTTCGAGGACAGCGAGCTGAAACCGCAGTCGAGCGAGGCCGAGCGGCGGGTCCAGGCCGAGCAGGGCTGGATGGTCTTGGCGGCGCAGCATGGCGCGGCGCTGTGCCGCTTCCGCCTGCCCGGCATCTACGGCCCTGGCCGCTCGCCGTTCGACCGGCTGCGCGCGGGCGAGGCGCGGCGGCTGGTGAAGCCCGGCCAGGTGTTTTCGCGCATCCATGTGGACGACCTGGCGACAGGCATCATCGCCGCCATCAGCCGGCCGGAACGGGCCGGCGTGTTCAACCTGTGCGACGACCTACCGGCCGCCCCGGCCGAGGTAACGGCCCACGCGGCGCAACTGTTGGGGATCACACCGCCGCCCGAGGAGGCGTTCGAGGCGGCGAACCTGTCGCCGGCGGCGCAGCGGTTCTGGGCCGAGTCCAAGCGCGTCGCCAACGCCCGGGCCAAGGGCGCATTGGGCTGGCGGCCGCGCTATCCGACCTATCGCGAGGGGCTGGCGGCGGTGCTGGCGGTGGAGCGCGGCTAGACCAGCTCTCCTCCCCTGCGCAGCGGGGGAGGGGGACCATCCGAAGGATGGTGGAGGGGGCATCCGCGCTAATACACACCCCCTCGCCCACCACCATCGTCATCGCCCGACTTGATCGGGCGATCCATGGCGCTGCCCTTTCAAGCAAGCCACCGCGCTGTGGATGCCCCGATCAAGCCGGGGCATGACGGTCGTACAGCTGACGCCCCTTCCGTCGGCTTCATCGCCACCTCCCCCGCTTCGCAGGGGAGGAGAAGGCATCCTCAGCGCTTCAGAATCTCGGCCGCTCCGCTGCGGCGGCGCTCCCAGCCCAGGCGCTCCAGCGCGGGCGTGTCGCTCTCCAGCGCGGGATAGCCCAGGCAGAAATAGCCGATGAAGGTCCAGTGCGCCGGCGTCTCCAGGGCGGCCGCGACCGCCTGCGGGTCGAGGATCGACACCCAGCCGAGCCCTACCCCCTCGGCGCGGGCGGCCAGCCACAGGGTGTAGACCGCCATCACCGCCGAATAGGCCAGGGTCTCGGGCATGGTGCGGCGGCCAAGGCCGTGGCCCTGGGCGGGCTCGGGCTCGCAGAACACCGCGAAGTGGCAGGGCGCATCGTCCAGCCCCGCCAGCTTGAGCCGGGCGTAGAGCGCCTCGCGCTCGGGAGCCTGGCCGGCCAGGGCCTCGGCGTTGCAGTGCTGGAAGCTGGCCTTGACCGCCGCCCGGCGCGCGGGGTCGTCGACGGTGACGAAGCGCCAGGGCTCGCTGAGGCCGACCGAAGGCGCCAGGCGCGCGGTCTCGACCAGGCGCGGCAGCACGTCGGACGGCAGGGGATCGCGACGGAAGCGGCGCACGTCGCGGCGCCAGCGGAACAGGGCCTGCAACTGGTCGCGGAACGCCGGGTCGAACTCGGGCGCTGGCGTGGGCGGGGAATCGGTCTCGGCCATGGACAGGGTTCTAAGCCCGCGCGGGCCTGAACTGCTATGGTCGGCATCGAGTCAGACGAAAGCGCGCCATGTACCGACCGCCCGCCTTCCGCGAGGACCGCATCGAGGTGATGCACGCCCTGATGCGCGCCCACCCGCTGGCGACGCTGGTGACCGGCGGCGAACTCGGGCTGATGGCCAGCGCCATTCCCTGCCTGATCGAAGCCGATGGCAGCGAGTTCGGCGTGCTGCGCGCCCACATGGCCCGGCCCAACGACCAGCTGGAGGCGCTGCGGAGTGGGACCGAGGTGCTGGCGATCTTCCAGGGACCGCAAGCCTATGTGACGCCGTCCTGGTATGCGGCCAAGGCCAAGGACGGCAAGGTGGTGCCAACCTGGAACTATGTGACGGTGCACGCCTGGGGCGCGCCACGGGTGGTGGAGGACGCCGACTGGCTGCGCGGCCAGATCGGCCGGCTGACCGAGGCGCAGGAGCGCGGGCGGCCCGAGCCCTGGGCGGTGGAGGACGCGCCCGAGCGCTTCATCGCCGGCCAGATGCGGGGGATCGTCGGGATCGAGATCCCGATCCGCCGGCTGGAAGGCAAGTGGAAGCTGAGCCAGAACCGCTCGGCCGCCGACCGCAAGGGCGTGGTCGAGGGCTTCACCGCGGAGGGCGACGCCGCCATGGCCTGGCTGGTCGCCGACGCCGGGCCCGAAGGGGTGGGCTGAAGCGCGCCCAATCGCCACCCATTCCTCGACGGGGCAAGGCCCAGCCGTCAGACTCCCTGCATGTCTGTCGATTCGGCCACGTTCTATGAGTTCTTCGCCGGCGGCGGCATGGCTCGCGCCGGCCTGGGCGAGGGCTGGACCTGCCTGTTCGCCAACGACTTCGATTTCCGCAAGGGCCTGACCTACCAGGCCAATTACGGCCCGGACGTGCTCAAAGTGGCCGACGTGCGCAACGTTACGCCCGCCGATCTGCCGGGCCACGCCGACCTGATGTGGGGCTCGTTCCCCTGCCAGGACCTGTCGCTGGCCGGCGTCGGCCGCGGGCTGCAGGGCGAGCGCTCGGGGACCTTCTATCCGTTCTGGGAGGTGATCCACGGGCTGAAGCGCGAGGGCCGCGCGCCGCGCCTGGTGGCGCTGGAGAACGTCTGCGGGACCCTGACCTCGCACGGCGGCCGCGACTTCCAGGCCATCTGCCGCACCTTCACCGAGGCCGGCTACCGCTACGGCGCCCTGGTGATCAACGCCGAGCTGTTCGTGCCGCAGTCGCGGCCGCGCCTGTTCCTGGTGGGCGTGCGCGAGGACGTGGCCATCGACCCGGCCCTGGTCTCGCCCGGCCCGCTCAGTCCGTTCCACACCAAGAGCCTGTGCAAGGCGGTGGCGGCGGTCCCTGAGGCTCATCTGGCCAGTCATGTCTGGTGGAACCTGCCGACGCCCGAGCGGCGGGCGCAGAGCTTCGCCGACCTGATCGAGGAACAGCCCACCGGCGTGGCCTGGAAGACCGACGCGGAAACCGCGCAGCTGCTGGCGATGATGTCGCCGGTGAACCTGGCCAAGCTCGAGGCGGCCAGGCGGGCTGGACGGCGCATGGTGGGCGGGGTCTACCGCCGCACCCGCCCCACGCCGGACGGCGGCCGGGTGCAGCGGGCCGAGGTGCGCTTCGACGACGTGGCCGGGTGCCTGCGCACCCCGGCCGGCGGCTCCAGCCGCATGACGCTGCTGGTGGTCGACGGGCCGCAGGTGCGCTCGCGCCTGATCTCGCCGCGCGAGACCGCCCGGCTGATGGGGCTGAAAGACAGCTACATCCTGCCGCGCACCTATAGCGACGCCTACCACCTGACCGGCGACGGAGTGGCGGCGCCGGTGGTGCGCCACCTGGCCAGGCACATCCTGGAGCCGCTGCTGGGCCTGGCCGAGACCGGGCGAACGCGCGAAGCCGCCTGATCTTGCCGCCTTACCTGGCCGCCTCACCTGGGCGCAGGCGGCGAGCGTAACTATATGCCCCCGACACGCGTGCCTGAGGGGCCCTGAATGTCCGATCTCTCCGCCTTCCCGATCACCCAGCGCTGGCCGGCCCAGCATCCTGAGCGGCTGCAGCTGTATTCGCTGCCCACGCCCAACGGGGTGAAGGTGTCGATCATGCTGGAGGAGATCGGCCTGCCCTACGAGCCGCACACCATCGACATCGGCAAGAACGAGAGCTGGACCCCGGAATTCCTGTCGCTGAACCCCAACGGCAAGATCCCGGCGATCATCGACCCCGACGGCCCCGGCGGAAAGCCGCTGGGCCTGTTCGAGTCGGGCGCCATCCTGCAGTACCTGGCCGAGAAGACCGGCAAGCTGCTGCCCACCGATCCGGCCGAACGCTACCAGACCCTGCAGTGGGTCTATTTCCAGGTGGGCGCCATCGGGCCGATGTTCGGCCAGCTGGGCTTCTTCCACAAATTCGCCGGCCGCACCTTCGAGGACAAGCGCCCGCTGGAGCGCTATCGCGCCGAGACGCAGCGGCTGCTGGGCGTGCTGGACACCCGGCTGCAGGGCCGCGAGTGGATCATGGGCGACGACTACACCATCGCCGACATCGCCACGATCGGCTGGGTGCGCGCCGTCATCGGCTTCTACGAGGCGCGCGAACTGGTGGAGTACGACCTGCTGCAGAACGTGCCGCGCTGGCTCGACCGCGCCCTGGCGCGCCCGGCATCGCAGCGCGGCGTGCTGATCCCGGCGCAGCCGGCGGCCTGAAGCAAAGCGGGCCCCATTGAGGGGGGCAGGTAAGGCCAGCTATGGCTGCGCCTGCCCCGCTCTTGGTTCAGCGCATCAGCCCGGCGGTGCGCAGCGACTTGACGATGACGTCGTGGATATCGACCGGCACATGCCCGTCAATGGCCGCCATCACCTGGGCGGCGATCCCGGTCGGCTCGGGCAGTTCGTGCGCGGCGTCGGCGGTCTCGGCCGGCGAGCAGCGCACATAGCCGGGCATGGGGCCGAGGCCCCAGAAGCCGGCGATCTCGCGGGTGGACGACACGCCCGCCTCCAGCATGAACGGCGCGGCGGAGCCGAGACCGTCTTCGCCCCCGGTGGCCAGCGGCGTGCCGTGGCCCAGGCCGGCGATCAGGTTCAACTCCACCACCGGCCCGTTGCGCGTGCGCGCGTTCCAAAGCTTGCGGGTGCGGCCGGGCAGCTCGATCACCTCGTCCGGCGCCTCGGCGAGGCCGGCGACGGCGGTCCACTGGGCGGCGAGGTCCTCGGCGTTGGCCGGGGCCACCACATTGTCGGCGTCGCCTTGCCAGATCGCCAGCTTCAGGCGCGAGCGCGCCGCCTCGGGCGCGGCGCGGCGCACCAGCTCACCCAGGGCCAGGGCCTCGCGGCCGTCGGCCTGGCGCATCACCCTGAAGGCGCCCTGCATGTCGCGCGCTACGCCATAGGGCAGGCCGGCCACGATGGCGCCGCCGGCGAACAGCTCGGGATAGCTCGCCAACATTGCGGCCGCCATGGCCCCGCCCGCCGACAGGCCGGTGACGTACACCTGCTTGGGATCGAGGTCGTGGGCGCGCACGGCGGCGGCGATCATGACGGCGATAGAGGCGATCTCGCCCTCGCCGCGCCGGACGTCGTCGCCGGAAAACCAGTTGAAGCAGCGGTTGAGGTTGTTGGCGGTGGTCTGCTCGGGCGCCAGCACGGCGAAGCCCAGCTGAGCGGCCAGCTCGATCCAGCCGGCGTGCACGGCGTAGCCCGGCCCCGACTGCGAACAGCCGTGCAGGGTCACCACCAGCGGCGCGCCCTTGGGCAGGCCCTCGGGGGCGTAGGACAGCATCCTCAGCCCGCCGGGATTGTCGCCGAAGCCCGTGGTCTCGATCAGGCGCGCGCCAGAGGCGGATGTGTCCATGGTCGCGCTCGCATCGCGGGCCGCGCGTCCAAGTAGAGCCACCGTTTCACCGAGGCCTAACATGCCTGTTCACTCCATACGCCTACAGGCCAGGGCCCACGGATATAATGGTGCAATGCAGCAATTTCGCCCTTGATAGGGTGAATATTTTTTGCACCGCAGCAAAGAACTGTGGAAAGCGGGGGCGAAGTTCCCGCCGGGCGCCTGCAAAATCACCGTAGGCCGAAGCGGAGGAACAGTTGGTGCGCAATCGTCGCACGGCACATCGCGACCAGCGCGGGCGCGACGATTGGCGCGGGACTTAGCGGTTTGGATTTTCTGGAGAAACTGGAGCGGGCGAGGCGATTCGAACGCCCGACCCCAACCTTGGCAAGGTTGTGCTCTACCTCTGAGCTACGCCCGCTCATGGCGTTTCACGCTGGTCTCAGTTCCTGCGGCGGGGACCACAACGGGCGGCGCCACAAGGCGCTGCCCCGAAATGGAGGCCTTTCGGCCTGACTCTCCGAAGACACTGGAGCGGGCGAGGCGATTCGAACGCCCGACCCCAACCTTGGCAAGGTTGTGCTCTACCTCTGAGCTACGCCCGCTCACCGGCGTGTCGCTTAGGCCGTGGCCGCCGCGAGGCGCGCTTTAAAGCAAAGACGCCGACGCTTGGCAAGCGGCCTTGTCGAAACTTTTCCCGTTTCTCCCCAACGGCGCGAAAACCCCTTTAGCGACCGAGCCTTGGCGTCTTCAGGCGGCGCTTATTGATGTGGTCGGCCGGGGCCAGCGAGGACGGCGCGTTCTCGGGCGCCTCGCCGCGGAAGTAGAAGCGCTGCCACGCCTCGCGCATGGCCTCGGGGTCGCGGCGATTGAGCTTGGCGTTGAAGACGTTGCGGGTGCGGGTCCAGGATTCGTACTGGTGCAGCAGGTCAGGCTCGGAGGCGAGCGAGCGGCGCACCGGCTGCACGTGCTCGAGCGCCCGGTGCGGCGTCAGGCTGATGAAGCAGAACGGCTCGCCCTTCTCGAAGCGCACGCGGCCGGGGCGGGTGAAGACCCAGTTCATGGTGAAGGGGAACGGCAGCCAGTCGGTCTCCACCACGCCCACCAGGGGCTGGACGCCGTCCTTGATATGGTTGGGCGGGCCGCCGCACCACATGTCCCAGCCCGGCTCGGTGCGGAACAGATAGCCGGTGTGGAAGGTCAGCACGCCCTCGGTGAAGTGCGACTTGGCGAAGTCGTGGAAGTCGGGGTGCGGCCGGTCGGGCGTCAACCGGATGTCCTCGGCCAGCGGGCCGCCGTTCCACTCGGCGGTGAAGCCCATGGGGCAGAGGATCTCCCAGCCGGTGGTGTTGGCCATGCTGAGCGGCAGGCAGCGGTAGGGATGGCGCTCGTGGAACTTGTCCATCCAGGCGCGCTGCGGGCGGCCCGGCACGATCTCGGGCGGGCGGCTGATCAGGGCGAAGCAGTCCAGCGCGATCGGCTTGCCGTGGGACACGTCGGCGGTCAGCGTCAGCGGCTGGGGCTCGAGTTCCATTTCGTCGGACATGTCGCAACCTCTGGCGCGTGCGTGTGCAGTCTCAGGCTCCCGCTCTAGCTGCGGCGACGACGGAGCGTCAAATTCTGCGGCTGGCGCCTTTTCTCCTCCCCTGCAAAGCGGGGGAGGTGGCGCGGCGCTGGCAAGCGCCGTGACGGAGGGGGCGTCGCGGCTTGGATATCTTAGCGCCGAGCTTGAAGCCGCACGCGAACGCCCCCTCCACCATGCTGCGCATGGTCCCCCTCCCCCGCTGCGCAGGGGAGGAGATAAAGGGCCAATTCTGCTATCAGGCAGGTCATGTCCGACGCGCCGCACCCGCACGCCACCCGCCAGCAGTTGTTCGCCTTCCTCGACGCCCATGGCATCGCCCACCGCACCCACGAGCACCCGACGGTGTTCCGGGTGGAGGAGGGCCATCAGATCAAGGCGGCCCTGCCCGGCGGCCATTCCAAGAACCTGTTCCTCAAGGACGCCAAGGGCCAGCTCTGGCTGATCAGCGCGCTGGGCGAGACCCGGATCGACCTGAAGCGGGCGCCGGGCTGGATCGGCTCGGCCAAGCTGTCGTTCGGCTCGGAAGAGCGGCTGTACGAGGCGCTTGGGGTACGGGCGGGCTCGGTGACCGCCTTCGCCCTGATCAACGACCCGGAGCACAGGGTGCGCTTCGTGCTGGACGCGGCGTTGATGCGCACCGATCCGGTCAACTTCCACCCCCTGTCCAACGACGCCACCACCGCGGTGTCGCGCGAGGGCTTCCTGAGCTTCCTCAAGGCGCTCGGCCGCGAGCCGGTGGTGGTGGACTTCGCCGCCCTGGCCGAGGACGCGGCGCAAGACGCCTGAGGTGTACGGACGGTGCGCGCGGACTGGACTGTGGAACTAAAGCTTACGAGATTGCGGCGGCGCGCCTGCGGGGCCATCTTAGGCCGCATCGAAGTTCAGTGAGGTCGTTATGCTTGGAAACCGCCCGCGCAACCCCACCGACGGCCAGACCGCCGGCGGCAAGCCCGGACTGTTCGGCTTCAACAAGCCCGCCCAACCGGAAGCAGCGCCGGCTCAATCCAGCCAAGCCCATGAAGCCGGCGGCGTGGACGGCCTGATCAGCGACAGCAGCGACCAGACCTTCATGGTCGACGTGATCGAGGCGTCGCGCGACCAGCCGGTTATCGTCGACTTCTGGGCCCCGTGGTGCGGCCCCTGTCGCCAGCTGACCCCGGCGCTGGAAAAGGCCGTGATCGCCGCCCAGGGCGGGGTGAAGCTGGTCAAGATCAACATCGACGAGAACCCGCGCGTCGCCCAGCAACTGCGCATCCAGTCGATCCCCACCGTCTACGCCTTCCACAACGGCCAGCCGGTGGACGGCTTCCAGGGCGCCCTGCCCGAGAGCCAAGTGAAGGCCTTCATCGAGCGCCTGGCCGGCCCGGCGGCGCCCTCCGACATCGACCACCTGCTGGAGCTGGCCAAGGAAAGCCTGTCGGTGAACGACATCGGCGGCGCGGCCCAGGCCTATGCCGGCGTGCTGCAGATCGAGCCCGACAACGTGGCGGCCATCGCCGGCCTGGCCCGCTGCTACCTGAACGGCGGCGACGCCGAGCGGGCGCGCGAAGTGGCGGCCATGGCCCCGGCCGACGCCAAGGACCCGGAACTCGCCAGCGTGCGTGCGGCGTTGGCCCTGTCCGAGGCCGGCGACGCGGAGACCGCGCCGTTCGAGCAGCGCCTGGCGGCCAACGCCGACGACCACGAGGCCCGCTTCGAACTGGCCAAGGCCCTGGCTGGCCAGGGCAAGCTGGACCGCGCCGCCGACGAGCTGTTGACCATCATCGCCAAGGACCGCGCCTGGAACGACGACGCGGCGCGCAAGCAACTGCTGACCGTGTTCGAGGCGGCTGGGCCGACCTCGGATGTGGCCAAGGCGGGGCGGCGGAAACTGTCGTCCCTCCTGTTTGCGTGAGGCGATCATGGCGGCGAGCTACCTGAACCCGGGCGATCTGCCGCAACTGATCCCGGTGTTCCCCCTGGAAGGCGCATTGCTGCTGCCCAGGGGGATGCTGCCGCTGAACATCTTCGAGCCGCGCTATCTCAACATGATCGACGACGCCATGGCGGGCGAGCGGATCCTCGGCATGATCCAGCCGCGCCCGACCGGGCGTCGCTCGCGCCCCGACCTGGTGGCGGTGGGCTGCGCGGGGCGTATCACCAGCTACGCCGAGACCTCGGACGGGCGCTACCTGATCACCCTGACCGGGATCAGCCGCTTCCGCATCAACAGCGAACTCGAGGCCCACACCCCCTATCGCCAGGTCCGCCCCGACTTCGAGAGCTTCAAGGACGACCTGCATCTCAACGTCTACGAAGGGCCGCCCGAGGCGCGCGGCGACCTGCTCGGCGCGCTGAAGTGCTACCTGGAAGGCCGCGGGCTGGATATCGACTGGGACCAGGCCAACGAAGCCCCGGTCGAAGCGCTGATCAACAGCCTGGCCATGGCCCTGCCGTTCGAGCCGGCGGAGAAGCAGGCGCTGCTGGAGGCGCCCACCCTGTGCGACCGCCGCGGCGCCCTGATCGCCCTGCTGCAGATGGGCGCCGTGCCCGGCGCGGACGACGACAACTGCGGCCGGATGCAGTAAGGCGACGCTCATGAGCGCTTCCGAACCCACCCGTTCCAACGATGTCGACCCGCGCCTGCTGGAGGTGCTGGTCTGCCCGATCACCCACACGCCGCTGGAATACGACCGCGAGCGCGGCGAACTGGTCAGCCGCGCGGCCAAGCTGGCCTATCCGATCCGCAACGGCGTGCCGGTGATGCTGCCGGAAGAGGCGCGGGCGCTGGAAGGCTGAACTCTCCTTCTCCCCTTGCGGGAGAAGGAAGGGGCCCGCGTCGCAAGGCGGGGATGAGGGGTCTCGCCGCCTTGTCCGGCAATCCGCACATCGACCCCTCACCCTCCCATCGCAAGCGATGGGCCCCTCCCTCTCCCGCAAGGGGAGAGGGGATCAGGGGAGAGGGGCGTCAGGGCTTCCGCCCGTCGACCATCTGCAGGCCCCAGCCGAGCTTGACGCTGGCGCCCTGCCCTTCGAACCACTGCCGCCAGAAGTCGCGCTGGGCCGAGGTCTGGATCGCCGCCAGGCCCGGCCGCCGCACGTAATGGATGCGCACCGCCACCCCGTGCAGGTCGCGGCCCAGGGTCTCGTGCGCGTGGGCGTCGGGGTTCAGGCCCGAGCCGGGACCGCGGTACTCCGACACCAGGTCGCTGTTCTGGGCCATGTCGGAGACGATCACCAGGCGGCGCGCCTTCACCGTCGGGCCGAAGTCGGCGCCGTCGGCCACGCTGTCCACCGCCTCCATGATCGGCGAATGCGGCGCGGTGGGCACCCTTTGCAAGCCATTCAGGTAGCCGTTCAGCGCGTCGCCGACGGTGCGCTTGAACGCCTGCTCGATCATCTCCGGGTTGGAGGCCACGCCCAGCACCTCGGCCCCGCGCCGCACGCGGCAGCGCGAGAAGGTCTGGCCGGCGTCGTCCGGGTCAGAGCGCACGCCGCGGATGGACAACTCGCCATAGGGGCGCAGGCGATCGTACTCGGCCAGGATCAGCGCCTTGACGTAGGCGATCTGGGTGCGGGTCAGCGGATCGGTCTGGTCGATCAGCACCACGGAGTGCTCGGCCGGCACGGTCTGACCGGCGATGCAGCCGGTCTCGGGGTCCAGCTCGGGCGTGCGGGTCAGGAACACCAGCGCCCCCACCCCGGCCACGGCGGCCACGGCGGCGGCCAGGATGATCACCGCGCGCCGGGTGTCCTTGCGGCGGCGAAGCTCGGCAGGTCGAAGGCGGCGCTTGGTAGGACGTCGAACACGATCACGCGCCACCGGCGCGCTCCAGCGGCCCCAGGGCCTCGTCGTCCACGGGGCCCGAGGCCAGCGGCGCGGAGCCTTCGGGGCGGTCGTGCGGCATGGGCGGCTCGGCCGGCGGGGCGTGGCGGTTGAGGTTGGCGTCGGCCTCGCGGTCCACGCTCTGCCTCAACCCGTCGACACGGTTCTGCAGATTGTTGGCCGCTTCGGTGACATAGGCGCGAAGCCCGGAAAGCGCCGAGGCGTTGTCGGCCTGGATGCGCACCGCGGCCTCGGCCGAGGCCTGCATCTGGCTTGATGCGCGCTCGGCGTTGGCGCGGCTGATATCGAGGTCGGCGGCCTCGGCCACCGGACCGCCGTGGCGGTAGGTCTCGGCGTCGGGGAAGCGGGCGAAATAGGCCGGCGCCGGGTCGCTGCGCACCTGAGCGTTCTCGTCGCGATAGGCCTTGATCAGCGCCCCGCCCTGGCGGATCCACTCGGCTTCGGCGTCGCGGGCCTCGGCCAGGCGGCGGCCAGCCAGCTCGGCCAGGGCCGACAGGCGATCGCGCTCCTGGGTGGCCGGCGCGTAGGTTTCTTCCAGCGCCGCCAGCACCTCGCGGCTTTCTTCGAGCGCGGCGGACTTGGCCTCGGCCACAGTGTCCTCGTAGTCGAGGCGAGCGATGCGGTAGGCGCGGTCGTAGCGGCGGTAGTCCCAGTAGCGGTCGGCCATGTCGTCCCAGGCCTCGCGGCTGGCGGCCAGGTGCACCAGCAGGCCCAGTGCGAACAGGCCCCAGGAGAACAGGCTGGTCAGCCCCAGGATGCCGTGCTGCTTGATATGGGCCAGGGCGTCCACCGCGTGGCCGGCCAGCGTGCTCTGGGCGCCGGCGTCGGCGGCCGCCTCGGCCACCTCGCGGAAGTGGGCGGCGTAGATGTTCCAGAAGAAGGCCAGCACCAGGGCCCCAACCGTGACGGCCCAGCCGATGGCGCGCTGCAGCGGAAACTTGTGACCGGCCAGTCGCCAGCCCACCCCGCCGCCGAACACGCCGAGCGAGATGTTGACCAGGCTGATCACGCCCGCCAGCACCACGCCGCCGACCCAGCCTTGCTCGGAGATGCGGCGCAGCAGGAAGGCGTTGACGAAGCTCTCCAGCACGAAGGCGCCGACCAGGATGGCGAACGGCAGCAGCGTCGATTCGCGATAGGCGGCGGCGCGGTTCAGCCCGTGGCGGCGGCGGAAGTAGTTGAGGTCGCGCTGGGTCTCCAGTTCCTGCTCGCGCAGGGCCACCAGGTCGGAGCGGCGCTCGGCCAGCACCTGGGAGATGCGGCTGTCGATCTCGGCGCGGGCCTGCTCGGGCGTCAGGGCCTCGGGCACGCGCTTCTGGGCGATGGTGGCGGCGTGGCCCATCTGGCCGGCCAGCCAGGCGTTGAGTTCACGCAGGCCGGTGGCGATGCGGCCGACGATCAGACCCTCGGCGGCGTTGGGCGCGGCGGCGTGGGTCGAGGGCTGGTTGCGGCGGCCGTCATCCTGGGCGCCCTCCAGCACCCGAAGCTCGCGCTTCAGGCGGCCGAGGTCGGCCCTGTGCTCTGCATCGATTTCGGGGATCCAGATGGGGCCGGAGCTGTCGTTCCGGTTCCCCCGCAGCCGCCCCATCAGTCCCGTTCCGGGCGCCTTGGCCATCTCGCGCCCTCCTCGGCGCAGTTCCCCTTAGTCGATAGCTGATGCGCCCGCGCGGGCGAAGCAACCACATTGCCGCGAATTCATACGGCGCCGCTTCAGAACGCGAATCCGGGCGCTGGGGATGCGTGGGGTTGTGGGGCCTTTCGCGCTGCCCCGCCTCGCATGGGCCCGACCATCCGCTCATCCCCGCGAAGGCGGGGATGAGCGGGAGAAAAGACCCCCTAAGCCCGCGGATGGGCCTTGGCGTACACCGCCAGCAGGCCGGCGGCGTCGACCCCGGTGTATTTCTGGGTGGTGGAGAGCGAGGCGTGGCCGAGCAGCTCCTGGATGGCGCGCAGGTCGCCGCCGCCGGCCAGGATGTGGGTGGCGAAGGAGTGGCGCAGGGCGTGCGGCGTGGCGCTGTCGGGCAGACCCAGCCCGCCACGCAGCTTGGCCATCAGCCCCTGGATGTAGCGCGGGCCGAGCGGGCCGCCGCGCTTGCCGCGAAACAGCGCGCCCTCGGGATCGAGGTTGAACGGCACCTCGGCCAGGTAGGCGTCCACCGCCTGGCGCACCGCCGGCAGCACGGGGGCGACGCGCATCTTGGAGCCCTTGCCGACGATACGCAGGCTGTCCGGCAGCGGCGCGTCGGCGCGGGTCAGCGACAGCGCCTCGGAGATGCGCAGGCCGCAGCCGTAGAGCAGGGTCAGGACCGCGGCGTCGCGGGCGCTCTCCCACGGCTCGCGCTCCACGTCGCCCTCGGCCTCGGTGATCAGACCGCGGGCCTGATCCTCCGACACCGGCCGAGGCTGGCTGGGCTTCACCCGCGGACCGCGCACCAGAGCCAGATGCGGGTTGGCCACGTCGAGCCGGCGGTCGATCCAGTGGAAGAAGCTGCGGATGGCCGACAGGTGGCGGCTGAGCGAGCGCGGCGACAGGGGCGTCTCGCCGCCGCGCCGATGGGCCATGTAGGCGCGCACCTCGGCGGCAGAGATGTCGGACAGGACGGCCAGGGTCAGCCGCTCGCCGCGATGGACCTCCATGAAGCCCAGGAAGGCTTCCAGGTCGTTGCGATAGGCCTCGAGCGTCAGCGGCGAGGCGCGGCGCTCGTGCGCCAGATAGGCGATCCACGCCTCCAGCGCCTGGTGGGCGGTCTTGGGGCGGTCGTCTGGAGCGGCCATCTATCCTTCTCCCCCTGCGGGAGAAGGAAGGGGCCCGCGCCGCTCAGCGGCGTGGGAAGGATGAGGGGTCGTGCTGCGATCTGCGGAAAGCATACGTCGACCCCTCACCCTCCCAGCCTGCGGCTGGGCCCCTCCCTCTCCCGCAAGGTGAGAGGGGAATGTTGCTAGTGCTTAGGCGGCCAGCGCTCGCCGAGCCGCGCCACCACCTCGCCGACGAAGGCGATCAGCTCCACACCCATGTCGGGGGTGAAGCCCTCCGCATCGCCCGAGCCGAAGGCCACCAGGCCGGGGCGGCGGGGATCGAACAGGCTCATGCGGATCAGGGCGACGCTGCGGATGCGCTCGGCCACCTCGCCGAAGATCTCGGCCCCGCCGGTGCAGGGACCGACGCCGCAGCCCTGGCCGGGCTCGAGGATGTAACCGACCAGGCCCTGGGGCAGCACGCGCCAGCCGGTGGGGGCGACGCCCTCGACGCCGACGGCGGCGGCCTCCAGCCCGAAGCGGCGCTGGGCGCCCTCGTTGAGACGATGGGCGAGATCGGCGGGGTTGCGGGCCTCCAGCAGGTCGAGCACCAGGGCGTGCACCTCGGCCTGGGCGGCGAAGTTGGCCTTGGCCACCTCCTCCAGCTCCTGGCGGGCGTTGGTCTCGCGGTCGCGGGCGGCTTCCAGGCGCGCCAGCGCCGCGGGGCCGAACTCGACCACGTTGGCGGTGTGGGGACGCAGGCCCAGCGCCTGCAGCAGCGGGCCGTCCTCGCGCACCAGCTCGGGGCGCAGCAGGATCAGCGACCGGACCGCGGCCCAGTCCGCCCCACCTTCGAGGTTCAGCCCCTCGCTGCTCAGAATTTCGCTCATGGCCTCACCCTCACGCGCCGAAGGGGCGTGAGGGCTGATGTGGTCAGAACGAGGTTAAGTTTGCTTTACGAAGTCCCCGCGCCAAGGGCGCGAGAAGGCCGACCTTGGAGCGCGTCCGGGCGGCGAAACCGCCCACACTTTCGCCTGACGCGCTCTGGCGTCAGTGGCCGGACTTGCGCGCCGTGAACACCGCAGCGCCCATGATCACCACGGCCACGACCGCGCCGGTGATGAAGCCGGCATGGCCGCACAGCCAGATGGTCAGGAACGCCACCAGGGCGGCGATGCCGGCGCCGCACCAGTGGAACAGGGCGTGGAACAGGGAATAGGTCGCGCGCTGGTCCGTGACCGGCATCTCGCCGTGGTGATATTCGCCCGTCTGCGCCATGTCGTTTTCCACCCTCACCGTCTTCTGGCGACCTACAGCATAGGCCCGACTTGCTCAAGCCGGGGTTGCGACGGGGCTAATGCGGCGTCGGCCCCGAGGTCGGCGGCGGGGGCGGTGGGATGTCGGCGGAGATGCCGCCCTCGGACTTCAGCTGCTGAATCAGGGCGTAGCTGAGATAGCCGTCCGCCGGCAGGCTGCGGGTCTTCTGCCAGGCGCGGGCGGCCTGGCGGGTCTTGAGCCCCAGCACGCCATCGACATCGCCGACGTCGTAGCCCAGGCGCTGCAGCGACTCCTGGGCGGCGATGCGGTCGGCGCGGGTGGTCGGCAGGTCCACCGGCCAGGCCCGCACCGGCGGCGGGTCGCCGGCGATGCGCTGGCCCAGCAGGTCCACCGCCAGGGCGTAGGAGGTGGAGTTGTTGTAGGCGCGGATGGCGAAGTGGTTAGGCAAGGCCAGGAACGCCGGCCCGGTCCAGCCCGACGGCAGCAGCAGTTGGGCCGGCTCGTCCACCGGGGCGCGATAGGGCGCGGCCTCGCGCACGCCGAGCGCCCGCCAAGCCTCAGGAAGTTGCTTGGCCCCCTCGGCCAGGCTGTAGTCGAAGTCGGTGGGCAGGATCACCTCGCGGGTGCAGGGCTCGCCCCGCCGCCAGGCCGCCTTGTGCGTGAGGAAGTTGGCGGTGGAGGCCAGGGCGTCGTTGGACGAGCCCCAGATGTCGCGCCGACCGTCGCCGTCGGCGTCGACCGCGAAGGCGAGATAGTCCTGGGGGGTGAACTGGGTCTGGCCCATGGCCCCGGCCCAGGAGCCCTTGAGCTGCTCGCGGCTGGCCTGGGCGGTGAACAGGATGCGCAGCGCCGACAGCAGTTGGCCCTCGGCCCAGTCCTTGCGCCGCCCCTCGGCCGCCAGGGTGGCGAGCGAGCGGATCACGTCCATGTCGCCCTGGATGCGGCCGTAGCTGGACTCGATGCCCCAGATGCCGACCAGGAACTCGGCCTGCACGCCGTACTGGGCCGAGATCCCGGCCAGCCAGGGGCTCGCCTCCACCCGCGCGCGGCCCTCGGCGATGCGGCTGTCCGACACCACGCCCTTTATGTAGTCGCCGATGGGCTTGGAGAGTTCGGGCTGGCGCGAGTCGGCGGCGATCACGCGCGGATCCGGCGTCAGGCCCTGGAACGCGTCCTGCATCTGCTCGCGCGACCAGCCGGCGCCCACCGCGCGGTCGACGAAGCCCTGCATCCAGGCGCTGAACAGGGCGTCGCCGCCCGGCTGCCCCGCGCCCGGTCCCCAGACCGAGACGGGCGACGCGGCGACGCCGGAAACGGACATGAGGAAGGCGCGGCGATCCATGCCTGGCAACCTAGCGAAGCTGCTTGGAATACAACAGTCAAAAGGCCGATAGCGTCATCACCACGTCACTGGACAGACGCCGAACCTCGCGCCAAAGTTGTTTGCCTCCAGAGGAAAGCTCCAACATGTTTGGCGTGCGCGCGAAGCAACTGATCCCGGCTCTCTTGAGCGGGGCCGCGCTCGGACTGGGCGGCTGCACCGCCGGCGTCACCACGGCGCCGCCGGTGCTCGCCTCGGGCTCGGGCTCGCCGCCGGTCCTCGACGAGATCACCCAGAAGACGGTGCGTCCCGTCTATGATGTCGTGGTCAACGAATTCCATTTCCACGATCCGGACGGCGACGTCCGCTTCATCCACCGCGAGCTGGTGGAGACCAACGGCCCGGACAAAACCATCGTCGATGGCGTGGTGCGCCTGCCGCCCGCGCTGCAGAAGCGGGGGGCGATCTATGCCGGCGAGATCCGCTGCGGTCCCAACAGCTACTATATCAAGCTCAAGGCCTATCTGATCGACGAGGCCGGCAATCGCAGCAACGCGATGGATTACACGGTCCACTGCAACGGCGGTTAGGATCGGGTCTTGACGGGCGGGATACCCCGGCCTACAAGCCCGCCTCCATTTCCCGCGCGCTGGCCGCGCGGCTTTTCATATTTGCGGAATGACGGTCATGAAGGTCAGAAGCTCGCTCAAGTCCCTCAAGAGCCGCCACCGGGACTGCAAGCTCGTGCGCCGTAAGGGCCGCGTGCTCATCATCAACAAGACCGACCCCCGCTTCAAGGCCAAGCAGGGCTGATACCCCTGTACGCCCCGGTTCGCCGGGGCGGCGTGAAGCTTTCAGAGTTCGGACGGCCCGTCGCCCCGCGACGGGCTGTTTTCGTTTGCCTGATGCGTGCGCACAAACGCCCTGCGTCCTTCGAGACGCCCCTGCGGGGCTCCTCAGGATGACGAGCGTGGGTGTTCCAAAGTCTTCGTCATGCTGAGAAGCGCGTAAGCGCGTCTCGAAGCACGCAGCGCCGCATCAGCGCACTGGCCGTTGAAGCGGTGAGCCCTGGCCGCTAGGGTCCGCCCCCGTATCCCCCTTTGGAGTTTTCCATGGACGATGTTTCGTTCGAGGCCGCCCAGCCCGACGTCCTGACCGCCACCGCCCAGGGGCGGCTGAAGAGCTTCATCGAGCGGATCGAGCGGCTTGAGGAAGACAAGGCCGGCATCGCCGCCGACATGAAAGAGGTCTACGCCGAGGCCAAGGGCGAAGGCTTCGACGTCAAGATCATCCGCAAGGTCATCCGCCTGCGCAAGCAGGACAAGGTCAAGCGCGAGGAAGAAGAAGCGCTGATCGACCTGTACCTGTCCGCCATCGGCGGGCTGTAAGGCCCCTTCGCCCTCCCCTGGAGCATTCTTGAAGAATGCTCCAAACCTCTCGGGAAAAGAGCATGATAGCCGCCAAAACCGGCGTCCACTTTTGGCTATCATGCTCTAGATGAAGAAAACGCGGGCGCTTCGCACCATCCGGCGGCTGAAACTCAAGGCCGACGAGGCGGAGCTGTCCGAGTGGGAGGGCGAGTTCCTCGACAGTGTGGAGACGCGGATCGGAACCTACGGCCGCGCCTTCGCCGACCCCGAGAAGGGCGATCGCGAGAGCGCCCTCTCCCTCCTTCAGACCCGCAAGCTGAAGGAGATCGACGCCAAGGCGAACGGCGAAGACCCGCCCAAGCGCTCCGGCATGATGCGCCGTAAACCCTTTGGCGCCAGGAAGCGTGAAAGCTAGTCTCCTTAAACGGAGGCCGCGTGACCCCAGCCCTGGACCTGCAACAGGTCAACAAGCGCTATGGCGACTTCCACGCCGTACGCGACCTCAGCTTCTCCGTAGAGCCGGGAAGCATCTTCGGCTTTCTGGGCCCCAACGGCGCCGGCAAGACCTCGACCCTGCGCATGGTGCTGGGGCTGATCCCGCCGACCTCGGGCCATATCAGCGTGCTGGGCGCGACCGATCCGACCAAGGTGCGCGACCGCATCGGCTTCCTGCCCGAGGAGCGCGGCCTGTACCGCCGCATGACCCCGATCCAGGCGGTGACCTTCTTCGCCGGGCTGAAAGGCACGCCCGCGGCCAAGGCCCGGCGGCGGGGCATAGAACTGCTGGAGGCCCAGGGCCTGGCCGAGGCGATGCACCGGCCGATGAAGGCCCTGTCCAAGGGCATGGCGCAGAAGGTGCAGCTGGTCTGCGCCATCGCCCATGAGCCCGAACTGGTGATTCTCGACGAGCCGTTCTCGGGGCTGGACCCGGTGAACCAGCAGGGCTTGGAGGGGCTGATCCGCGATCTGGCGGCGGGGGGCTCGACAGTGATCTTCTCCACCCACGTCATGGCCCACGCCGAGCGGCTGTGCCGGCGCATCGTGCTCTTGGCCCGGGGCCGCAAGGTGTTCGAGGGCACGGTGCGCGAGGCCTGCGCCACCGCCGCCCAGCGGCTGGTGCTGGAGGGCGCGATCACCGCCGACCAGGCCCGCGCCCTGCCCGGCGTGACGACGGTGGAGACGGTGGCGGCCGAGGACGGCGCCCCGCCGCGGCTGCTGGCCGAGCTGGCGCGCGACGCCCAGCCCCAGGGCGCGCTCAGGGCCGCGTTCGAGCGTGGCCTGGACCTGACCCAGTTCCGGGTGGAGTCCCCCACCCTGCACGACGCCTTCATCCTGCTGACGGAGGCCGCCGCGTGATCCGGATGCTGAAGATCGCGCGCAGGGAGTATCTCAGCTACCTGCGCACGCCGGGGTTCTGGATCTCGCTGTGTGTGGCGCCTTTGTTCCTGGGCTTTGCGGTGCTGGGCGGGCCGAAGCTGGTGGAATCCACCGCGCCGCCGCCGCGCCTGGCGGTGGTGGACCTGACCCGTTCCGGTTTCGAAGCGGCGCTGCGGCCGGCGCTGGCGGGCGATCCGCCCCTGGCCGAGATCGTCGCCCCGCCACCGGCCGCCGCCTCCGCGACCACGCCGACCGAGGCCGCAGCGCCGCTCCGCCGGACCCTGACCGCGCGCCCGGGGGACGGGCTGGATCTGGCGGTGGTGATTTCCGGCCGGCCCGACGCGGCGCGGGTGGACCTGTGGACCCGCGACCCCACCGGCTCGCCCCTGAGCCCGGTGATCCAGGGCGCGGTGGCCGAGCGTATGCACGCCAATCGCCTGGCCGCCGCCGGCCTGCCCGCCGACCTGCTGCGGACGGTGACGGCGAGCCAGCCGCAGTTGCGCAGCTTCTCGCCCCACGCCCGCAGCGGCGAGGTGTCGTTCCGCGACAAAGCCCCGGCGCTGGTGGCCTTCGGCCTGGCGTTCGTGTTGTGGATGGCGGTGGTGACCGGCGCCGGCATCCTGCTCAACAGCGTGATCGAGGAGAAGTCGGGCCGTATCCTCGAGGTGCTGATGTCCTGCGCCTCCATCCCCGAGATCCTGGCCGGCAAGATCCTGGGCGTGGCCGCCCTGTCGGGCACGGTGCTGGCGATGTGGGGAGTGATGGCCCTGGCCCTGACCGCCAAGAGTTCGCCCCACTTGGTGGGCGCCATCGCCGAGGCGCTGATGGGGCGCGGCCTGATCGTCTGGTTCGCCCTGTTCTTCGCCTGCGGCTATCTGATGTACGCCTCGATGTTCGCCGCCATCGGCGCCTTCTGCGAGACCACCCGCGAGGCCCAGACCCTGCTCGGGCCGCTGATGCTGGTGATGAGCGTGCCCATGCTGTTCCTGAGCGTGGCGCAGGAGCGGCCGAACGCGCCGGTGATCGTCTGGCTGTCGTGGCTGCCGCCCTTCACCCCGTTCCTGATGGTGGCGCGCATCGCCAACGGCCTGCCGCTGTGGCAGGCGGCCGCGGGGCTGGTGCTGATGGCCGCAACCGCGGCGCTGATCGTATGGCTGTGCGGCCGAGCCTTCCGCGCCGGCGCCCTGTCGGGCGGCGGCAAGCTGAACCTGCGCCGCCTGGTGGGTGCCGCGGTGGGACGAGGGGCGGAGGGCTGAGGTGAAGCCGTCGCTGAATCAGGACGGCGCTCAGCTCTTTGCCGGAGCGGCGGATGAACCGGCCCTGGCCACGGTCGAGGCGGCGCTATCGGGCCTGCCGGCGGAGCGCGCCGGTCTTCGCCTGTTCGGCATCGAGGGCTTGGCGCCCCTATTAAGCTCGTCGGGTCGGATCGGCGCCCTGGCCGCCACGGTCCTGGGCCAGCGGATGCGACCCGTACGCGCCATCCTGTTCGACAAGAGCCCCACCACCAACTGGTCGCTCGCCTGGCATCAGGACCGGGTGGTGGCGGTGAAGCAACGGATCGAGGTCGAGGACTTCGGTCCGTGGAGCCGCAAGCACGGCGCGCTTCACGTCGCACCGCCGTTCGAGCTGCTGTCCCAGATGCTGACACTCAGACTGCACCTGGACCCGGTGGGGCCAACGAATGCACCGCTGCTCATCGCGCCCGGGTCCCATCGCCTTGGCCGCGTCGCCGAAACGGACATTCCGAAAGCGGTCGAACGCTGCGGGACCTACGCCTGTCTCGCCGGGCGGGGCGACGCCTGGCTCTACGCCACCCCGATCCTGCACGCGTCCGAGCGCGCAGCCGAACCGAGTCGCCGACGGGTTCTCCAGGTGGACTTCGCCGCCCACGACCTGCCGGGCGGACTGGAGTGGCTTGGGGTTTAGGCCTCCACCGCCCTCTTCGCGGGGATTGTTCGGATTGGGAGGACGGCCTTGCCTCGCCTCTGCCTCGGTCGCGCAGCGGCAAACCAGACCCCAAAACGAAATCACCCCCGGAGGCGGACCTCCGGGGGTGATGAATTCGACGCTGGTTAGGCGCTTAGCGGCGGGCCGCGGGGCGGGTCGCCGGCAGCAGACCTTCGCGCTGGGCGCGCTTGCGGGCCAGCTTGCGGGCGCGGCGCACGGCCTCGGCCTTTTGGCGGGCGCGCTTCTCAGAAGGCTTTTCGTAGTGCACGTGCCGCTTCATCTCGCGGAAAGTGCCCTCGCGCTGCATCTTCTTCTTCAGCGCCTTAAGGGCTTGGTCGACGTTATTGTCGCGGACGAAAATCTGGACGATGACTAGGCCCTCCTCTGGACCTGCGCGGCGCTGTGCGACTTGAGATAGGGCGAAACAGCTCTTGTGCCCGGAGAGCAAGCCCCCCGTGCAGAGCGCGTGGAATTAGCAGACCCGACCGCGGCTGTCCACACTCCCCCGCGCCGGAACTGCGGCCGAACGAACAGAATCCGTCCGGCCGCAGCGATTCAAGGCTCAGCTCGCGCCGTACAGGGCCATGACGTCCTTGCGGAACGCCGCCTGGCTCTCGGGACGGGCGTAGAACATGTGACCGCCCGGATACTCCTTGACTTGGACCTGACCCTGGCGGCCGTCGCCGAAGGGCGGCATCTGGTCGACGATCATGACCGAGGCCATGAACGGGCAGGACAGGTCGTCCCAGCCGTGGGCGATCAGCACCTTCATCTTCGGGTCGATGGCCACCGCCTGGCGCAGGTCGGTGACGCTCTCGACCTGCTCCTCGTGCCCGTCGTTCCACAGCCGGCCGACGTTGTAGTTCAGGGTGTAGAACGGCGCGTCCAGCTTCCAGCCGACCACGCGGGTGTCGAAATCGACCATGGCGCTGGTGGTCGGCGCGATGGTGGTGTCGAGGATCGGGTCGTTGGTGCGCTGCTCGGGCGCGTAGGGGAAGGGATCCCAGGCGGTGACGTTGCTGTCGTAGACGCTGCCGATCTTGCCTTCCTCGCGATGGATCTCGCGCAGATAGGCCTCGGTCTCGATGCGGCCGCCCGAGCGCTTGACGAAGGCGGGGTCGAGGCCCGTGAGCTGGGTGACCTGGGCCACCACCCGCGCGGTCGCCGCCGGGTCGGTGCGGCCCTTCAGCAGGTCGCTGGCGTAGTCGCCGCGGGCGTAGGCGACGACCGACGCCATGTGGGTGGCGTCGAGTTCGCCGTGCCGCTCCAGGTTGGCGGCGGCCATGGCCGGCATGTTGATGATCCACGGCAGCGGCGACAGGCCGGCGTCGAACTCGGATGCGCTGTCGAGATAGGGCGAGACCATGATCGCACCCGAGATGCCCACGCCCAGGCGGGTCTGCAGGTAGTGGGTCACGCGCGGCACCCGGAAGCCGCCGTAGCTCTCGCCGACGACGTACTTGGGCGAGGTCAGGCGGCCGTTCTTGTTCAGCCAGTCATAGACCACCCGCGACAGGTACTCGATGTCCTGCTTGGTGCCGTAGAAGTGCTTCTTGCTCTCGGTGTCGTCGACCAGCGAGCGGGAGAAGCCGGTGCCGACCGGATCGATGAACACCAGGTCGGTGAAATCGAGCCAGGTGCCCGGGTTGTCGGTCAGGACCGCCGGGTCGGACGGGCTGTCGCCGGCGACGCCGAACGGCACGTGCTTGGGCCCGATGGCGCCCAGGTTGAGATAGACCGAGGCCGCCCCCGGGCCGCCGTTGAAGGCGAAGGTGACCGGGCGCCGCGCGTCGTGCGGGCCATCCAGGGTGTAGGCGGTGAACACCACCTCGCCGATCTTCTTGCCCTTCTCGTCGCGCACCGGGATCGAGCCGACGGTGGCGATGTAGTTCAAGGTCTTGCCGGCGACGTGGGTGACCTGCTCGACATGGGCGTCGGCGGGGAACGGCGGCAGGTCGGACTTGTCGTCCTTGGCCTTGTCCTTGCTGGCCGCGGCGTCCGGCTTGGCCTTGTCCGCGCCGTCCTGGGCGAGGGCCGAGGCCGCAAGGCCGAGCGTCAGAGCAGTGGCGACGGTCGCCACGAGAAGTTTGCGCATAGTTGAAGGTTCCCACCGACAGAGGCGCGAAGTGTTAGCGGGGCTTTAGGCGTGCGCAACGGGCTCGGCGGGAGATGACGAAAGCTTAATGTTACGGTGTAGCGTTTTCGACCATCTCCCCTTACGGGAGAGGGAGGGACCCGCGAAGCGGGAGGGTGAGGGGTCTCGCCGAGTTCGGCCGAGAGGCCTCATCGACCCCTCATCCTTCCCAGCAGAGCTGGGCCCCTTCCTTGTCCCACAAGGGGAGAAGGAACTTCGCTAAATCCGCCCCCTAAGCGTCGCCAGCAACAGGCGGCCGCGCCGTTGCAGCTCGCCGGGCTGGCGGCCGTGGGCGTAGGACGCGGCCAGGGCGGCGTAGGCCACCGCCGGGAAGGCGGCGACGCTGACGCCCGCAAGCTCGGCGCGGGCGCGGACCAACGCCGTGTCGACCTCGGCGCGGACGCGGCTCGCCAGTTCGGCTTCGCCGGGGGCGTTCCAGCTCACGGGAACCCAGTCATGGCCACGGGCGCGCCAGAACTCGCGGGCGCGGTACAGCCCGGCCAGGCCCCAGGCGCGGCCGGCCTCGACCACGGCGCGCAGCGGTGCCTCGGGGTCGAGCACGCGCACGGCCAGGCCCATCACCGCCCCGGCGGTGCCATCGAGATAGCGGGCCAGCGCCGCGTCATCGGCGAAGGGCTCAGCGTCCAGGTCGGTGTGGCGGGCCTCGACCAGGGCGTCGAGCAGTTCGGGCGCGAAGACGCCGGCGCGCAGCGGCTCGACCAGGGCCTGCAACACCGGCTGGCCGGGCGCCTCGCCACCACCGGCGATACCCTCCAGCCGCTCGCGCCACCAGGCCAGGCGGATCTCGCCAGCCAGGGGATTGGTGACGCTCTCCCCCACCCGCGCCAGCTCGTAGCTGAGGGCGTAGAGGGCGACCACGGTGTCGCGCTTGACGGTGTCGGTGATGAAGCGGCTGGCGAGCCAGCGGTCGTTGTCGACCCGGCGCACCAGGGCGTCGAGGCCTGGGGCGTCGAGGCCTGGGGCGTCGAGGTTGGACTCGTCTGGCGCAGGGGCGTCGGTCACCGGCTCAGACGGCGATCAGGGCGGCGGCCACGCGACGGCCCTCGCCGGCCAGGTAGTTGTACATGCGGCAGGCCTCGGGCGTGGTCATGATCTCCAGCCCCAGGTTGGCGGCCTTGACCGCCTCGCGCACCGGCTTCGGAGCCAGCGCCAGGGACGGGCCGACGCCCAGCAGCAACAGCTCGACACCCTCCCGCGGCGCGTCCAGCACGACCGAGAGGTGCTCAGGGGTGAGCGCGGCCAGACCCGACACCGGCCAGGCCTGCACCTCGTCGTTCAAAATCAGCACCGAACCGTCCCAGCGCGCGCCCGCGATGCGGAAGCCGCCGCCGCCGAAGGTTTCCACCACCGGGGGCTGACGCAGGGGGGCGCTCACGGGGGGCCTAGGGCCGCTCGAGGGCGCGCTTGCCGCTGGCCTTGGGCGCGGCGGGCGGGGCCTCGTCGGTGCGCTTGACGCCCCACACCAGCACCAGCGGCAGGGCGACGTAGATCGAGGAGTAGGTGCCGACGAAGATGCCGAACACCATGGTGAAGACCAGCGGGAACAGCACCGGGCCGCCGAAGATCAGGGCCCCGGCCAGCGCCAGCAGCGCGGTCGAGCCGGTGATCAGGGTGCGCGACAGACGCTCGTTCTCGGACAGGTCGATGACGTCGCGCAGCGGCATGCGACGGTACTTGCGCAGGTTCTCGCGCAGTCGGTCGAAGGTGATGACCTTCTCGTTCATCGAGTAGCCGATCACCGTCAGCAGGGCGGCGATGGAGGTGGTGGAGAACTCGATCTGCAGCACCGACAGCACGCCGAGGGTGAGCAGGATGTCGTGCAGCACCGCCAGCACCGCGCCCAGGCCGAACTGCAGCTGGAAGCGGAACCAGATGTAGGCCAGCATCAGGGCCAGGGCGACGCCGAGCGCCAGGAAGCCGCCGGTGAGCAGTTCGCTCGACACCTTGGCGCCGACCGCCTCGACCCGCTTGAACTGGATGCCGGGGAATTCCTGGCTCAGGTTGGTGCGGATGGCGTTGGTCGCCTGCACCGGGTCGCGGCCGGCCTCAGGACGGAAGCGCAGCATGGCGGCGTTGGGCGCGCCGAAGCCCTGGACCTGCGGGTCATGGGCGCCGTGGCGGGCCAGGCTGACGCGCAGCTGGGCCAGGGGCGCGGGACCGGGGGTCACGGCCTCGATGAGGATGCCGCCCTTGAAGTCGATGCCCAGGTTCAGGCCGAGGGTGGCGAAGCTGGCGACGGAAGCCAGCACCAGCACCGCCGACACGGCGGCGGCGTAGGGCGCCCACTTCACGAACTTGAAGTGCATGTGGGTGGGCAGCAGGCGGATCAGGGGCCAACGCATGAGAATGATCCTTACGCGATCGGCAGGGCTTTGGGCTTGGCGACCCGGAACCACCAGCCGATCAACACCTGGGTGATCAGCACGGCGGTGAACACCGAGGTCAGCACGCCGACGAACAGGGTCCAGGCGAAGCCGCGGACCGCGCCCGATCCGAACTGGAACATGATCAGGGCGGAGATCAGGGTGGTGACGTTGGCGTCGATGATCGACACCAGCGCGCGGCGGAAGCCGTGGTCGGCGGCCATCAGCGGCGTGCGGCCGGCGTGGGCCTCGTCGCGCATGCGCTCATAGATCAGCACGTTGGCGTCCACCGCCACCGCCAGGGTCAGGATCAGGCCGGCGATGCCCGGGAAGGTCAGGGTCGCCTGGGTCACCGACATGGCGCCGAAGATCAGCAGCACGTTCACCAGCAGGGCGATGGCGGCGAACACGCCGAACAGGCCGTAGGCGCCGATGATGAAGACGAAGATGGCGATGGCGCCGATGCCGAGCGAGATCGCCCCGGCCCGCACCGCGTCGGCGCCGAGCTCGGCCCCCACGGTGCGCTGCTCGACGAAGTTCAGCTTGGCCGGCAGGGCGCCCGAGCGCAGCAGCAGGGCCAGGTTGGAGGCGCCTTCCTCGGTGAAGTTGCCGCTGATCTGGCCGGTGCCGCCGGGGATGGCGCTTTCGATGTTCGGATCGCTGATCACCTTGCCGTCGAGCACGATGGCGAAGCGGTGGCCGACATTGGCGGTGGTCATGGCGCCGAAGGCGTCGCCGCCGCGGCCGTTGAAGCGCAGCGACACGGCAGGCCGGCCGTTCTGGTCGTAGGTCATGCGCGCGTCGGTCAGGTCGGCGCCCGACACGATCACGCGGCGACGCACCAACACGCCCTGGGTCTCGCTCGGGGTCTCGCTGGGCAGCAGCTCGTCCTCGGGCGGCACGTGGGTGCCGATGTCCTGCAGGGTGTTGGTCTCGTCCAGCATCTGGAACGTCAGCTTGGCGGTCTCGCCGATGACGTTCTTGAGCTTTTCCGGATCGCTCTCGCCGGGCGCCTCGATGACGATGCGGTCGGTGCCCTGGCGCAGGATGGTGGGCTCGCGAGTGCCGAGCTGGTCGATACGGCGGCGCACCACCTCGATCGACTGCTGCACCGCGTTGGCGGTCAGCTCGCGCCAGGTGGCCTCGGGGTAGCTGAGGGTGACGGTCTGGTCGGCGCCGGCGTCGATGTTCAGGTCGTGACCGCCCTGGGCGGTGGACTGGACCAGCTTGGAGCGCAGCAGGGTGACGGTCGGCGTCACCTGGGCGGCGTCGTTGACCCGCAGCTTCACCACGTCGCCGACGGTGGCCAGGCCGGTGAAGCCGATCTTGCCGTCCCCGAGCGTGCGGCGCACGTCCTCGGTCAGGTTGCCGAGCTGCTCGGACTTCAGCGAGGCGCTATCGACCTGCAGCTGCAGGTAGGAGCCGCCCTGCAGGTCCAGGCCCAGGTTCAGGCGCTGGGCCAGGAAGCCCGGCATGTGGTCGGTGACCGACTTCGGCAGGGCGTTCGGCAGGGTGAACACCACGCCGAACGCGGCGGCCAGGACGACGAGGACGACCTTCCAGGTGCGGAGCTGGATCACGGCGACGGCCTATCGAGCTTAAAAATTCAGGACTTGCCGTCGTTGGCGGCGGCGGGCTCGCCGCGGGTGCGCACGTCGGTGATCATCGAACGGACCACCTTCACATTCACCCCCGTGGCGATTTCGACCTGCACCTCGGCGTCGTCGACGCGGGTGATCTTGCCGATGATGCCGCTGGTCAGCACCACGGTGTCGCCGCGCTTGACGCTCTTGATCAGGTCCTGCTGGGCGCGCATGCGCTTTTGCTGCGGACGGATCAGCAGGAAGTAGCCGAGCACCATCACGAGGACGAGCGGGGCGAACTGAATCAGCATGTCCGTCGGACCGCCCCCCTGCGCAGCGGCGCCGGCGGTTTGGGCTAAGGCGGGAGAAGCGAACATCTGGGCTCCAGATACGGCCATGGACGGCCGAGGTCAGACCTCGGTCGGGGTCGAGAAGGCGCGGAAGCTAGGCGAGCGCCTCAGGTTTGGCAATGCGCCCGGTTGAACTGCGGCGACTTCGCCTTCCCCCGCGCGAAAAGGACGGGGAGAAGGCGTCGCGTCAGCCGCCCGCGCCGGGCAGCACCAGGGCCGGATCGACCGGGCGGGCCTTCTCGGTGGGCTGGGCCGCATAGCGGACTTCGAAGTGCAGCAGCGGCCGGTCGACCGCGCCGGTCTGGCCGGCCTGGCCGATCTCGTCGCCCTGGGCGACGGTGTCGCGCATCCGCACCTCGATGCGGTTCAGGTGGGCGTAGGCCGTCACCCAGCCGCCCGGATGCTTGACCAGCACCAGGTTGCCGAAGCCGGGGATCGAGCTGCCGGCGTAGACCACCTCGCCTGCCGCCGCCGCGCGCACGCTGTCGCCGGGCTGGGCGGCGATGTCGACGCCGTCATTGTGCTGGCCGGGGCCGCTGTCGCCGAACGGCGCGATCACGCTGCCCTTGAGCGGCCAGATGAACTTGCCCCTGCCCGCGGCGGCGACGTCGGACGACGACATCACGCCGGGCGCGGCTTCCGGCGCGGTGGGACGGGCGCGGCCGAGGCTCGGCCCGCGATAGCTCGGCGCATTCAGAGTGGCGACCTGGCCCGGAGCCGGGGTCGTGGCGGCCGGCGGGGGCGCGGTGGCCGCCGGGGTGGTGGCAGGCGCCGGGGTCGGCGCGCTGTAGGCGGCCGGCGGCGGGTTGTAGGTGGCGACGGAGGTCCCGCCGGCGGCGCTGGCGCCGATCGGCGGCGGCGGGTTGTAGGTGGCCGGTCCTTCGGCCGCCTCGCGGGCGCGACGGGCGCGGGTCGAGGCGCTCAGGGTCTCGGTGGCGGAGGCGTCGGCGGCGACTTCGGTGGCGGTGTCGCGCCCGCGGCGATGCTTGGCGGCGGCGACCTCGGCGGCCTTTTCCCGCGCATCCTCCCGGACCAGGGCCTGGCGCTCACGCCGGGTCAGGTGCTTGCCCTGGGCCTCCTTGTGCATGGCCTCCAGCGTGAAGCGGTCGGGCGGCGACAGGTCGATCTCGCCCTTGGAGGTGGCGGCGGGGGCCTCAGCCTCGGCCGTGGCGGCTTCAGCGGCGTGGTGGCGGCCGCCGCGCGGGGCCGATTCGGCCTCCGTCAGTTGCAGCACCTCGCCGGCGCGCAGGCCTTGGGCGCGCTTCAGGCCATTGAGCTTGGCCAGGGTCTCGGGATCCTTCCCGAAGCGCCGGCCGAGCGAATAGAGCGTGTCGCCCTTCTTCACCGTGTAGGTGTTGCGGCTGGCGTCGGCCTGCTCGCTCTCGCGGGCGCTCTCATGGCTCCCGGTTTTGGGGCTCTCAGCCTTGGCGTTCTCGGCCTTGGCATGGCCATGGCCGGGGGCCTGCAGCACCATGCCGGCGCGCACCTTGCGCGGGTTCTTGATGCCGTTGAGCTCCATCAGCTCCTTGCGGCTGACGCCAAGCCGCTTGGCCGCGGTGTCCAGGCTTTCGCCCTTCTTGAGCGTGATCTCCTGGGAGTCGTCGGCGGCCGAGGTGTCGGCGGCGACCTCGCGGCTGGCCTTGGCGCCCTTGGACGCTTCGCCGGCGTCGGCCTTGGCGGACTTGCTGTCCGACTTGGCCCCATCGGTCTTGGCCCCGTCGCTCTTGGCTTGAGCCTGGCCCGGGGCCTTCAGCACCGTGCCGGCGCGGACCTTGCGCGCGTCCTTGATGCCGTTGGCGGCCAGCAGCTCCTGGGAGCTGACGCCGAGCCGCTTGGCCACGACCTCCAGGCTCTCGCCCGGCTTCAGCGTGACCTGCTGACCGGAGTCGTCAGCGGCCGAGGCCACGTCGGCCTTGTCCGCCTTCTCATGGCCGCGGCCGCCCTTGGTGGATTCAGTCTTCTCCGCCTTGGCGTCCTCGGCCTTGGCCTTGCCGTGGCCAGGCGCCTTCAGCACCGTGCCGGCGCGGACCTTGCGGGCGTCCTTGATGTCGTTGGCGGCCATCAGCTCGTCGGAGCTGACGCCCAGCCGCTTGGCGGCCACTTCCAGGCTCTCGCCCGGCTTCAGGGTGATCTCGGCCGGCGCCTGCTCGGCCTCGGCCTTGTGATGATGGTGGTGGTAGGCGGCCAGGATCACGCCAGGCATCAGGCCAGTGTCGGTCTCGCTTACGAGCTGGGCGCGCGGCTGGACCACATAGTCGGCGTAGACGAAGCCCGGCGGCAGGCTGGCTTCAGCCTCGGTCTCGGATTCGAGGTGCGGTAGGGCCGAGGCCGGCGCGGGCGGCGGCAGGTCGGAGCTGTCCACCGGCGCGCTCGACATGGCGTGGGGCGCGTCGTCGTCATCGGCCGGCGGCGGCGGGGCGACGGCGGGACGGGCGGCGTAGGCGGTGGCCGGCGGCGGATAGGCGCCCTGGCCCGCCGGCACGGCCGAACCGTCGGCGCGGTCGGCGGCGTTCTGGGCGGCGTCGCGGGAGCTGACCGGATACTTGGGCTGCCAGGGGGTCAGGCCGCCGTCGCCGGGACGCTCGCCCATGTTGATCGGGTAGCGCGGCGAGGCGGTGCAGGCGGCGGTTCCCGCCAGCAGCGCCAGGGCCAAGGTGAGACGGCCCGCGCGCCCGCGGCCGCTTACGGCGACCGGCTTTTCCCGACGGTTGGACATCTGCACCTCGTACACGCCGCGACGACTCACCCCGGATTGTCCGCCGAGCCGTCGTAAAGAGCCACCCCGAGCCCGCCGAAACACCTGATCGCCGAGACTAGAGAACGAGCCCGGCGGTCATGCGCAAATTATTGAGAATCCAGGCCATTTTCTGGCAGCCTAGAGTTCCCGCGCCACCCCGCTCAACAGAGGGACGAACCGGACATCGCCCAGTTCCTCCTTCACGAATGCGCCCTTACCGTCGCCGACATAGCGCAAAAGCGACTGCACCGGACCGCGACCGACGGGCGCAACCAGCACGCCGTTGGGCTTGAGCTGGCCCAGGAGCTTGCGCGGCTCCTCGGGCGCGGCGGCTGTAACCAAGACGCGGTCGAAGGGCGCCTGCTCGCGCCAGCCCTCGCCGCCGTCGCCGAAGCGGCTGATCACATTCAAGAGACCGAGCTGCTTGATGCGCGCCTCGGCCTCGCCCAGCAGAGTGCGGTAGCGCTCCACCGTGTAGACGTAGCGGGCGATGCGGGCGAGCACGGCGGTCTGGTAGCCGCTGCCGGTGCCGATCTCGAGCACGCGGTGGCGCGGCTTGAGCTGCAGCGCCTGGGTCATCAGGCCGACGATCAGCGGCTGGCTGATGGTCTGGCCGCAGGCGATCGGCAGGGCGCTGTCCTCCCAGGCGCGTTCCTGGAACAGCTGGGGCACGAACAGGTCGCGCGGGGTGCTCTCGATGGCGTGCAGCACCGCGGCGTCGGTGATGCCGTTGGAGCGCAGGCCCAGGACCAGCTTGGCCCGGCGAGTTTCGGCTTCGTCTTCGTCGGGGGTCTTGGCCACGCCGCTCACGCCTCGGCGCGCAGGACCGGGACCGCGCTGCCGAGCAGGCCGCGAAGCTCCTGCACGGTCTCGCGGTGGGTCAGGTCGATATGCAGCGGGGTGACCGAAATCTTGTGGGCCTTGGCCGCGTGGATGTCGGTGCCCGCGGGCGGGTTGGTCGAACGGCCGCGATAGGCCATCCAGTAGTAGTCGCGACCGCGCAGGTCGGTGCGCTTCTCGAAGTGCAGCGGGTGCTCGTCGCGGAACCCCTGCACCGTCACCTCGACGCCCAAGACCTCGCTCGGCGCACAGGCGGGGAAGTTCAGGTTCATCACCACCCGCTCGGGCCAGCCCAGCTCGACCAGGCGCGAGATCAGGGCCGGGGCGTGGTGCTCGGCGGTCTCGTAGTGGGCCTCGACGCTGTCGTGGAAGCGGGTCAGCACCTGGGACAGGGCGATGGAGGGCACGCCCAGCGCCATACCCTGCAGCGCCCCGGCGACGGTGCCCGAGAAGGTGACGTCCTCGCCCATGTTCTGGCCGCGGTTGACGCCGGACAGCACCAGGTCGGGCGGCCCGTTGGGCATCAGCTCCTGCACCGCCAGCATCACGCAGTCGGTGGGGGTGCCGGAGACGGCGAAGGTGCGGCAGTCGAGCTGGCGCACGCGCACCGGCTCGGTCAGGGTCAGGCGGCGGCTGGCGCCGGACTGCTCGACCTCGGGCGCGCAGACCCAGATGTCGTCGGACAGCTGTTCGGCGATGCGGATCAGGCTTTGCAGCCCCTCCGCCGCGATACCGTCGTCGTTGGTGAGCAGGATACGCATCGGCTTAGGCGTCGCCCCCGATGTGGGTGGCCCCACCCATATAGGGACGCAGCACCTCGGGGATGGCGATCTTGCCGCCCTCGTCCTGGTAATTCTCCAGGATGGCCACCAGTGTCCGCCCCACCGCCAGGCCGGAGCCGTTCAGGGTGTGGGGGAAGCGGGTGCCCTTCTCGCCGGCCTTCTTGATCCTCGCCTCCATGCGCCGGGCCTGGAAGTCGCCGCAGTTCGAGCAGGAGCTGATCTCGCGGTAGGTATCCTGCGAGGGCAGCCAGACCTCGAGGTCGTAGGTCTTGCGCGCGCCGAAACCCATGTCGCCGGTGCAAAGCAGCATGGTGCGGTACGGCAGCTCCAGCCGCTTCAGCACCGTCTCGGCGCACTCGGTCATGCGCTCGTGCTCGGCGGCCGATTGCTCGGGGGTGGTGATGGAGACCAGCTCGCACTTCATGAACTGATGCTGGCGGATCATGCCGCGGGTGTCGCGGCCCGAGGCGCCGGCCTCGGAGCGGAAGCAATAGGTCAGCGCGGTGAGGCGCAGCGGCAGCTCTTCCTCGCCGGTGATCTGCTCGCGCAGCAGGTTGGTCAGCGACACCTCGGCGGTGGGGATCAGGAAGAACCGCTCCTTGGTCTGGAACAGGTCCTCCTCGAACTTGGGCAGCTGGCCGGTGCCGAACAGCGCCTGGTCGCGCACCAAGAGCGGCGGCGAGACTTCCAGATAGCCGTGCTCGCGGGTCTGCAGGTCGAGCATGAACTGGCCGATGGCGCGTTCCAGCCGGGCGATCTGGCCCTTCAGCACCACGAAGCGGGCGCCGGACATGCGCGAGGCGGCCTCGAAGTCCATGCCGCCGACGCCTTCGCCCAGCGCCACGTGATCCTTGGGGGCGGTGATGGCGCGCGGCTGGCCCCAGCGGCGGACCTCGGCGTTCCCGGTCTCGTCGGCGCCGGCCGGCACGTCTTCGGCCGGGATGTTGGGGATGGACGACAGCAGGGCGTGCAGGGCGGCGCTCGCGGCGGTCTCGGCCTCGGTCTGGGCGGCGATCTCGCCCTTGAGCGCCTCGACCTCGGCCATCAGTTCAGCGGCCTTGGCCTCGTCGCCGGTCTTCTTGGCGGCGCCGATCAGCTTGGAGACCTCGTTGCGGCGCTGCTGGGCGCTCTGGAAGGCGGTCTGGGCGGCGCGCAGGCGCTGGTCGGCCTCCAGGATCGCCGGCGACTGGGGCGACAGTCCCCGAGACGCCCACGCGCGATCGTAGGCGGCGGGTTCGTCGCGGATGGCCTTGACGTCGAACATTCCGGGCGGGCTCAGGGCAAGAGAGATGCGGAAGGACTTTGTTTAAGGGCGCCCGCGCCCGAGGGGAAGCGGGGATGCGATGCGCAGCCCATTCCTGGGCGTCGCAGCGCCCTCTCTCGCTGCGTGCTTCGAGACGCGCTTTGCGCTCCTCAGCATGACGAAGGTCATTGAACACAGACCTTCGTCATCCTGAGGAGCCCCGCAGGGGCGTCTCGAAGGACGCAGCCCCTCCCCCGCTTCGCAGGGGAGGGGAACTAACCTTAGGCCCCGGCCGCCTCTTCCGCGGCGTCCTCGCGCGCCCGGCGCAGGCCGATCAGGCGCACGCACCAGATGCTGATCTCGTAGAGGCCGTAGATCGGGATCGCCAGCAGGCACTGGCTGAGCGGATCGGGCGGGGTGACGATCGCGGCCACGAAGACGATGGCGACGATGGCGTAGCGCCGCCCCTTGGCCAGCATCTGGCCGTTCACCAGCCCGGCCATGGCGGCGATCGACAGCACCACCGGCAGCTGGAAGCACAGGCCGAACGCCAGCAGCAGGTGGGTGACCAGGTCCAGATAATCCGACACCTTGGTCAGCAGCTGCACCTGGATGTCGGAGCTGACGATCTGCTGCGACAGCGAGAACCACAGCACGAACGGCAGCATGATGAAGTAGACCAGCGCCGCCCCCATCAGGAACAGCACCGGCGCCGCCAGCAGGAATGGCAGGAAGGCGGCCCGCTCACGCCGGTACAGGCCCGGCGCCACGAAACGGTAAAGCTGGAACGCCAGCACCGGGAAGCAGATCACGATGGCGCCGAAGCCGGCCAGCTTGATCTTGGTGAAGAAGAACTCCAGCGGCGCGGTGAACACCAGGTTCAGCTTCTGGGCGTGCAGCGAGACCGGATGGATCCCGGTGACCGCGAACAGCAGGTCGAACGGACCGTGATGGCCGCCCGCCTTCTGCTCGGCCAACAGGGCGTTGGCCATCTGGAACGGCCGCAGCAGCAGCCGGTACAGCGGGTCGGCGAAGAAGAAGCAGACGATGAAGCCCAGCACCAGGGCGGCGCAGCAGATCACTAGCCGGCGACGTAGCTCGACCAGGTGTTCGAGAAGCGGGGCGCGGGAAGCTTCGATCTCGCTTTCGTCGTTACCGCTCACCCGGCGTGCTCCGAAGCGTGGGGCGCGCTCGGCGAAGCCGGCGCGGCGGGATCGGGCGCATGGGACGGAGCCTGCTCGATCTTGGTGGGCTCGACCTGAGCGTGGTCGGCGTGAAGGTGGTCGGCGTGAACCTGGTCGCTGGGCGCGGCGGGCTCGGCCGGAGCCGCCTCGGGCTTGGGCAGCACCAGCTCGGCGGCCGCCGCCTGGGCCTCGGCGGAAGGCGCAACCGCATCGGGGCCGGCGACGATCTCGCCCTCGCGCTCACCGAAGCCGGTCGGCGGCGGAGCGCCGAGTTCGCGGTGCAGGCTTTCGAAGTGGCTGTCGATCTCGTTCAGGCTCTCGCGCATGGGCTGGCTGTAGTCGCCACGGCGCAGGGCGTCGACTTCGCGGCGCAGCTCGTCCAGCTCGGACTGACGCGCCAGCTCGTCGAAGCTGGAACGGAACTCGGCCGCGAGGGCGCGCATCTTGGCGGTGAACTGGCCCACCTTGCGCAGCAGCACAGGCAGGTCCTTGGGCCCGACGACGATCAACGCCACGGCGGCCAGGAAAATCAGTTCGGTGGCGCCGGCTTCCGGCAACATCAGCTCAGACCCGGATCAGGAGCAGCCGGCGTTTGCCGCCGGCACGAGAAAGCATGATAGCCGAAAGTGGGTGCCGGTTTCGGCGACCATCACGCTCTTTTTCGAGGAAGCCCCGAGCATTCTGGATTCGAGGGAATCGCAAATGCTCGAAGGCGATCAGCGACGCACGTCCTCGGCTTCGCGCTCGGCGACCGTCTCGGCGCGCGGGGCGGCGACCTGCGGCGGCGGCGGGGCGGCGGCGGCCTTGTCCTCGTCCTTGAGGCCGTCCTTGAAGGCGCGGATGCCCTTGGCGGCGTCGCCCATGATCGAAGACAGCTTGCCGCGCCCGCCGAACAGCACGGCCGCCACGACCAGCAGAATAATCCAGTGGATCGGGCTAGTGACGCCAAGCATGGGCTCAACTCCGAAAAGCGGGCGGAGAAACCACCCTAATGTTCGACGCTCAATATAGGGCCTTGGACGGCGACCCGCACCCTATAACAATTATTACGGGCCTACGTCTGCCGCTTGTTTTCAAAGGTTTCACGCGGCGATGCGTCGCGCTCGTGGTCAAGCTCGACCGCTCCCGCCCCTGACGAATCCCCAGGCGATTCTTGAGCCGTGGCGGCCGCCTTGCGCCGGCGCAGGTTGGCCCGGAGCGCCTGGGCCAGCCGGTCCGCCTCGGCCGGATCGCGCGCCATCCTCCCCGCTCCCGGGTCAGCTCGCCGGGTGCGGCTGGATGGCGGCCAGGCGCGCGGCCACGGCCTCCAGCCCCTTGCGCTCCTTGGCCGAGCACTTGACCCGGCTGCAATAGCTATCCTCCACCCCGGTCATCATCTCCGGCAGGTAGATGGCGATGGCGGAATCGCCCTTGCGCCAGACCAGCGGCATCTTGCGCAGCATCACCTGGCCGGAGGGCGACTGGTAGAAGGTGAGGATGTCGCGCAGCTGGTCTTCGGTGAAGCTGTGCGCCATGGCCGAGACGCTGGTGTCGATGATCTGGGGCATGATGCTGTTCATGCCGTCGCCCACCGCCGCCACCATGGCCTTGGCGCGCTCGGGGCTGCGGTCGTCCATGGCGCCGGCGAACTGCAGGCTCATGGAGGTGCTCATGCTGTGCACGGTCGCGGCCATGGTCTCGGGCCCGATCAGGTCGTAGATCCTGCGCGCCAGCTCCAGCCGCTTGGGATCGATGTGCTCCACCGGGCCGCCGGCCACCACCGGGGCGGTCAGGGCCGCGGCCTCCGGCGGGGCCGGACGGGCGGTGCTCACCGTCTGGGCCGAGGCGGAGCCGGCGACAGCCAGGAGGGCGAGCGCCGCGGCGGCGACAGGCGCGACGATCTGGGCGAAGGCGAAGGAACGCATACCGGAGGCCTTGGGTCAGGAAAGGGGTCCGACTCGGGCGGCGCGCTCAGCGCGCCTCGCCGGTCGCGTCCTTGTACACCACGCCCCCCTTCATCACGAAATCGACATGTTCCAGCGTCTCGATCCGCGCCAGCGGGTCGGCCGAGACGGCGATCAGGTCGGCGTAGCAGCCCTGCGACACGCAGCCGACCTGGCCCTTCAGGTTCATCAGGTCGGCGCCCGAGACCGTGGCGGCCTGGATCGCCTGCATCGGGGTCATGCCGAACTTGACCATGTAGTGGAACTGCTTGGCGTTGTCGCCGTGCGGATACACCCCGGCGTCGGTGGCGAAGGCCATCTTGGCCCCGGCCTTCACCGCCTTGGCGAAGTTCTCGCGCTGGATCACCCCGACCAGATGCTCCTTGGCCAGCGAGGCCGGCTCGATCCCCATCTTGGGGCCTTCCGACATGATGAAGTCGTCGTTGTAGATGTCGAAATCGAGATAGGTGCCGTGCTGCTTGGCCAGCGCGATGCCCTCGTCGTCGATGAAGCTGCAGTGTTCGATGGAATCGGCGCCGGCGCGGATGGCGGCCTTGATGCCCTCGGTGCCGTGGGCGTGGACGGCGACCTTGCGGCCCCACATGTGGGCCTCAGCGACGATGGCGTCCATCTCCTCCTGGCTCAGTTGCTGGCCGCCGACCGAGTCGCCGTGGCTGAGCACGCCGCCGGTGGCCATGAACTTGATCAGGTCGGCGCCGTACTTGAAGTTGCGCCGCACGATGGCGCGGGCGGCCCAGGGGCTGTCGGCCACGCCGTCGCCGCCATAGTGGAACTCCTCCGGCAGCAGGTTCTCGTCGGCATGGCCGCCGGTGGCGCCGATGGGCGGCCCCGACACCTGCAGCCGCGGCCCCTCGATCTCGCCGTCGTTGATGGCGTCGCGCAAGGCCACGTCGGTGAAGTGGCTGGCGCCGACGTTGCGCGCAGTGGTGAAGCCGGCCAGCAGGGTCTTACGGGCGTTGGGCACGCCGTCGACGGCCTCGCGCGGCACCGAGACGGTCAGGCCGTTCAGCCCCTCGTTGCTGGCGTTCGACGTCAGGTGCACGTGCACATCGATCAGGCCCGGCAGCACCGTCTCGTGCGACAGGTCGACGACCTTGGCCCCGGCCGGCGCGGACGCCACGCCCACGGCGACGATCTTGCCGTCGCGGATCACCAGGCCGACGTTCTCCGACACCTTGCCGGTGGTGGGGTCGATCAGCCGGCCGGCGCGGACATAGACGACTTGGCCCGGCGCCGCGGGCGCATCGGCCGCCATCGCCACGCCCGCCATAGCTACGCCCGTCAGAGCCGCCACGCTCGCCGCCGCCATCAGCGCCGCCGCAGCGCGCATCGTCCGTCCGGTCATCGATTCTTCCCCCAAGCTTGGCCGGAGATCAGCGCCTTTCGCGCCGCCGCTCAAGCGCCCCGCGCACGGCCGCGCAAAAAACTGCGGATGGAGCGAGATTTCGGCTTCCCACCGCCCCGAGCTTTGACTATAGACGCCGCTCCCCGCCGCCGTAGCTCAGTGGTAGAGCGCATCCTTGGTAAGGCTGAGGTCGACAGTTCAATCCTGTCCGGCGGCACCATTCTCTTCAATGACTTAGCGAGAGAATGGTGCGGTGGGGAATTCCATCTTCGGAAACGCACACAGCCGATTGTTGGCATTCCTAGGAATGTGACCCGCTGTTCGCGCCGGGCGATCTGACCGTGTCGTCCCCGGCATGTGGCGCTACACTTTTGCCGCTCGAATTTTGTACACCCAAGCCGTGCCGGAGCGGCACACGGCACCATCCGTCATGCACTCAGTCACCAACGCGGCCCCTTTGCGTGTCAAGCGGCCGACAGCCCCATCGCGCCCGCGGGACACCCGGGAAAACTGTATATGACTGGTTACTACCCCTAAGGTGACAACAACGCGCTCAATGCATTAAACTCTAAGTTGCGTAAAATGCGCAATCAATGGAGAATCCATATGACAGAAGCGCTCACCCAAGATTACATTCAAGATCACCTCAGGAAAGTTCATAGTTATGATTCGTGGGGACGCGCTATTGCGCATGCAATATTAAAGCACACACAGAAAGAAATTGGCGACGGTAGGCAGTCTGAATTCAGTTTTGACGCCAAAATCACTGTTCGACCGACGCCACAAAACTGCATCGATGTGTGCGTCGGCATCCCACCCGTTCAGGTATGCAAACACGTTGATATATAGCTGGTTACCTTCGCGGCGCGTGGGGCGCCCCCCCGGGCATCGCCTTCACGCACCGTGATCGACTGCACGCCTTAGGAGAAATTGGCCGCACCAGCCGCTCGTCAATAGGGCTCAAAATGCACGGCGCTAACTCAGACAGCGCTTCGCCTACAAGATCGCAAATGAGCCAACACCGGTACGTCGCTTGACGTATGGCGTTGAAGGGCGGCCCCATGCGTCATGCTCAGCTTCGCGCCCCGCTCCGATCTGGAAACCCATCGGGTGGAGAACCAGCCGCCGCCGTTTGGTGGGCGGAACCTGTATCTGAGCGACCTGGCGCTGCGCGAGGCGGTGCGGCGCGAGGCGGGGAACTGGCTGGACCGGCGAGCCGAGGCGCTGGGCGCGGCGGTGGGGTCGGAAGAGGTGCTGGCCTGGGGCGAAGAGGCCAACCGCCATCCCCCCGAGTTCGTCCCCTTCGACCGCTATGGCCGGCGGCTGGACGAGGCGGCGTTCCATCCGAGCTACCATTCGCTGATGCGGCTGGCGATGGACCACGGCGTGCACGACGTGGCCTGGACCGTCGACGAGGTCTCCGCCCACGCCGGCCACGCCACCCTGCTCGCCCTGTTCACCCAGGCCGAGGCGGGGGTGATGTGCCCGATCGACATGACCTACGCCGCGGTGCCGGCCCTGCGCCGCGCGCCGGAGGTGACCCAGCCCTGGCTCGATAAGCTGATCGGCGGCCGCTACGACGCGCCCCTGCGCCCCATCGCCGACAAGGCGGGGATCACCCTCGGCATGGCCATGACCGAGAAGCAGGGCGGCAGCGACGTGCGCGCCAACACCACCCGCGCCTATCCGCTCGGCGACGGTGCCTATCGGCTGGTGGGCCACAAGTGGTTCTGCTCGGCGCCGATGAGCGACGGGTTTTTGACCCTCGCCTATGCCGAGAGCGGGCTGAGCTGCTTTTTGGTCCCGCGCATCGCGCCCAATGGCGAGCGCAACGGCGTGCAGGTGATGCGGCTGAAGGACAAGCTGGGCAACCGCTCCAACGCCTCGTCCGAGATCGAGTACCACGACGCCTTCGCCTGGCGCCTGGGCGAGGAAG
>FSXV01000073.1_pt1 | contig 67081 bp, 65 predicted proteins | sample 1638401 | NCBI WGS metagenome assembly FSXV01 (sample SAMEA3914788, study PRJEB12502) | metagenome | biome: forest; material: soil | place: Canada | collected 2011-07-03 | depth 0.1 m | reverse complement strand
CGGTCAGACCGCCCCCGCCCCAGCTCCCGCCCAAACTGCGCCCGCCCAAACCGCGCCCGCCCCGACTGTTCCCTCGCAGACCGTGCCCGCCCAGACCGTGCCCGCCCAGACCGCCCCGGCTCCCGCGCAGGCCGCCGCAGCGCCAGCGACAGCCGAGGTGCAGGTCCCGGCCTTCGCCTTGCCCTATTCCGCCTTCGCCAGTCCCCAGGCCAAGGCTTGGTTCGCCGGGCGGCTCACCGAGCCCAAGCCGCCGCACGACGCGAGCATCACGTCCCTGCGCGGCTTCTACGGCCAGTTCAACGACGACCGCCTGGCCGAGATGCGCCAAGCCTACGCCACCGATGTGGTCCACACGACGATGGGCGGGGTGGTGGTCGACGTGGTGACGCCGAAAGGCGGCGTGCCCAAGGCCCACGCCGACAAGGTGCTGATCAACCTGCACGGCGGCGCTTTCGCCTGGGGCGGGGGCTCCGGCGCCCTGATCGAGGCCATGCCCATCGCCGCGGTGGGCGGGTTCAAGGTGGTGACGGTGGACTACCGCCTGGCGCCCGAGCATCGCTATCCGGCTGGCTCGGAGGACGTGGCGGCGGTCTATCGCGAGCTGCTCAAGAGCTATAAGGCGCAGAACATCGGCATCTATGGCTGTTCGGCGGGGGGCGTGCTGACGGCGGAGGCCGTGGCCTGGTTCCAGGGGCACGACCTGCCGAGGCCCGGTGCCATCGGTACGCTGTGTGGGTCGGGCATTCCGTTCACGGGCGACTCCGACTCGCTGGCGTCCGTGGCCGACGGCAAGCCGCCGCCGGGGCCCGACGCCCCGTACGTCGCCGTGCCCTACCTGGCCGGCGTGCCGCTGACCGACGCCCAGGCCTATCCGGCCGAGGCGCCGGCGGTGCTGGCCAAGTTCCCGCCGACGCTGCTGATCGCCGGCAGCCGCGACTTCTCCGCCAGCAGCGAGGCGACCATGGCGCGGCGACTGGCGGCGGCGGGGGTGGATGCGCACCTGTTCGTGTTCGACGGCATGCCGCACGCCTTCTTCATGACCCCGGGCCTGCCCGAGTCGCAGGAGGCCTATCGGCTGATTGCGGGCTTCTTCGACCGCGAGCTGGGCGCGAAGCAAGCTGAGGGGCGCGGGCATTAGCGGCAATTAACATGCGCCCCGGACGGCCCTTCGCTAGCGTTCCTGCAACAGAACAAGGGGGAACGGGATGCGGGCTTTGGTGTGGGGCGTTGCAAGCCTGGGCATGGTGATGGCGGCTGGGCCGGCCTTGGCCGCCACGCCGCCCGATCCGCACGCCATCCTGGCCGAGGTGGGCAAGGTGGTGTCCGACCACGGGATCGACGAGGCGCGGGCGGTGGAGATCGGCGGCATCCGCCAGTGGATCACCGTGCGCGGGCGCGACCGGCGCAACCCAATCCTGCTGGTGGTGCATGGCGGCCCGGCGGCGCCAGAGCTGCCCAACCGCTACCTGTTCGAGGCGCCCTGGACCGACTACTTCACCGTGGTGGAGTGGGACCAGCGCGGCTCGGGCAAGACCTATGCGCTGAACGACCCGGCCGTGGTCGCCCCAACCCTGCACGTGGAGCGTTTCGTTCAGGACGCCGAGGAACTGACCGCCTATCTGCGCCAGACCTATGGCAAGTCGAAGATCTTCGTGATGGGCCATTCCTGGGGCACCATCGTCGGGCTGAGCCTGGCCGAGCGGCGGCCGGAGTGGCTGTACGCCTACATCGGCGCTGGCCAGATCATCGACATGCGCGAGGGCGAGCGGGTCAGCTACCGCTTCGTGCTGGATGCGGCGAAGAAGGCCGGCGACGCCCAGGCGGTGAAGGAGCTGACCGCCATCGCGCCCTATCCTGAGCCCAATGGCGCCCTGCCGTTGGAGAAGATCGGGACCGAGCGCAAGTGGTCGGTGCGCTATGGCGGCCTGACCCACAACCGCGACAGCTACGACTACTGGGAGAACGCCGAGAAGCTGTCGCCGGACTATTCGGAGGCCGGCTTCAAGGCCATCGACCAGGGCAGCGGCTTCTCCCTGCCCAAGCTGCTGCCGGAGATGGCGGCGACCGACTTCACCCGGCTGACGCGGCTGAAGTGCGCGGTGCTGATCTTCGCCGGTCGCTACGACTACACCACCCCGTCCGAGCCGGTGGCCGCGTGGTTCCAGCGACTGCAGGCGCCGAGCAAGCACTTCGTCTGGTTCGAGAACTCGGCCCACATGATGTTCGGCGAGGAGCCCGGACGGGTGCTGGTGCACCTGGTGCAGGACGCCCGGCCGCTGGCGGCGGCGGCGGGCGACGTGGCGCCCTGATGACGCCGCCCTCATGACGACGGAAGAGGCCCTGGCCTTCGTGTGCGAGCACGGGGTGGTGCTGGCCTCGGCCCAGGGGCCGATTCCACGCCTGAGCGAGGCTGTGGCCGGTGGGCCGATCCAGGGCGGCTGGTGGAGCCATCCAGCAGGGCGAGATATATTCCGCATTATCAGTGTGTTGTCGACGTATCCTGATGTGCTGGTCTGCCGTGTGGTGGGCGGCAAGGTCAGCCTCGTTCACCGGCGGCTATGGCCGGCCCTGATCCGGGCGGCGGCGCGGTTTCCCGTGGCCGATCTGGCGCGCACGGGGCAGGAGCACACCGCGCGCGGTCACCACGTGCGCCACGACCTGCCGTTCCCGCAGTGGGCGGACGCCGAAAGCCTGGCCTTGGCTGAGACCCTGAGCGAGGCTGAGGCGCTGGCCGCCCTCGGCGACTGGGCGCGCGTAGAGCACTAGCCGTTGCGGCGCACCGCGCTGGCGATCTGATGACGGGCGGTGCGGGTGAGCGGTTTGCGGGGCGGCGTCTGCAGCGGCACCACCTTTACCTGTGAAACACCCGTGGTCTTCATGCCGAGCTTGGCCGCGGCCTTGGGCGAGACGTCGATGATCCGGCTCTTCACCGCCGGCCCGCGGTCGGTGATCACCACCTTGGCGGTCTTGCCGTTGTCGCGGTTGACCACCTTGGCGGTGGCGCCGAGCGGCAGGGTCTTGCTGGCGGCGGTCAACTTGCCGGGGTCGAGCTTCAGCCCGCTGGCGGTGGTCTTGCCGGCGGCGTGGGTGCCGTAGAACGAGGCCAGGCCGGTCTGGGGCTTGCCGGAATGGTCCACGTGGACGTCCAGCGGCTTGGCCGGCATGCGCGTCGCTGCACTGGCGGCCGAGGCGGCCAGGGTCAGGCTGGTCAAGACCAGGAAGACGGCGAGGGCGGTTCTATAGGCTCGAGGCGTGGTTTGATTTTGAGAGGTTCTGGACGCCGGGAGCCGAGATGATGAGAGGTCCAAAGTCGGGTCGAACATGGTGTTCCACCTCCGGGGTGGTTAACCGGTGCTCGGAGCGTTCGTTCCGGATATCATCAATTTCGATTAGGTCGCGGATATCGCCCGCTTTTTCAGCTTTCCAGGACCAGCTGAGAGCTGACCAGGCTTCTGCGGCGTCGGTGGCGGCTGCGCAGGGCGGCGACCACCAGCACCACCGGGCCGGCCATGGCCATGATGTCGTTGGCGACCAGGTGGACCAGGCCAAGGCGGTGGTCGTGCGCCTGGTAGAGGCCCGCGTGCAGGAAGAACAGGATGGCCTCGAAGAAGATCATGAACCAGGTCCAGCCCTGGTTGTAGCGCGCCGCCAGCCACAGCAGGCCCAGGCCATAGGCGAAGTCGCCGACCAGCACCGGCTCGATCATATGGTGGGTGAGGAACTGGACGATGGTGGTGGCGACCCAGCACAGCAGCATCAGGATCGCCGCGCGGCGCTCGGGTTGATCGCCGATGCGGATGGTGACGGCGCAGCCGCCGACGGCCCAGAGGCAGCCGAACAAGGCCCGAAATTCGCTCGCCGTGATCGGAGCGGTCATTGAGTTCTGGTCGCGCCTCGCCTGCCTGGGGCGTGGCCATAAGGGGCCGAGCGCGGCCGTGGCCAGGGGCGTCGGTGTCGCTGCGATATTATGCGCCGTCAACGTGCAGGGTCAGTTCGCATCCGGCGCGTGTGGATCCAGCCGCAAGGGCGGCTGCTCGAAGGACGCCCCCTTGGCCGGGCCGCAGATGCGGCCCTGGAACGGGCTGCTCAGGGCGCCCGAGCCCGGGATGGTGCTGAGCTGCAGGCTGGCGCTGGCGGCGCTGTAGCAGCGCGAGGGGCTGTAGACCTCGCCCGAGACCCAGCGCAGCGGCGCGGTGGCCTCGGCGCCGGCGGCCAGGATCACCGGCAGGACCACGGGGCCAGGGTGCATGCCCACCGGCGTCTGGCGGGCGATGGGCAGGGCGTGGCCGGCGGCGTCCTTGAAGCTGAGCGTCGGCAGGCCGGGCAGGCGACAAGCCTGGGGCCCGAGGTTGCGCACCACCAGCAGGGCGCCGGAATGGGACATGCCGTCGAAGGCGCCGTTCTCGCCGTCGAAGCCCAGCGACAGCTGCTCAGCCTTGCAGGGCGGGATCATTGGCGTCGGCGTCGGCGGGGTGGCGGCGAGCGCGAGGGCGAAGATCGGGATCATGGCTGTGCTCGGGGGCGGGGCTCGGGTCGACGGGGGACAGGATCATGAGCCGGGCCGGGCCAGCTTCCAATGCAGTCCGGTCAAGGGGGCCAGGTGGTCGCGGCCGCTGAGCTCGTCGTGCAGCCGCACGGTCTGGCCCTCTTGGGCCAGCACGCGATAGATCGGCAGTCCGCCGGCCTCGGCCGAGACCCTGTCGCCGGCCTGGACGCCGGCCCGATCGATCGCCATCCACTGGTGAGTGCGCGGTTCCACCACGACCTCCAACGCTATGGTCGCTGAACCTCCAGCAACCTTGGCGCCAGTTTGGGCGGGTGAGGCTGACCGAGCCCTGAGGTTCGGTTTCAGCCGCCGTTCATGTTGGTGCAGCGGGCGTGCGGTTGGAGGCGTGCTGCGTCCTTCGAGACACCCCTTCGGGGCTCCTCAGGATGACGACCCTAGGTGTTCGAAGCCTTCGTCATGCTGAGGAGCGGCGGTAGCCGCGTCTCGAAGCACGCAATGCTGACCCAGCCTTCACGCTGGGTTCGCCGGAATTATTCGGATTGGAAACGCGCTTCGGGCGATGAGCCCAGGCTGGGCACGCCGGTCTCGGCCTGTTGCGGGCGGCGGTCGATGCGGATGGGGCAGGCGACGCCGGGGATCTCGCCCAGGGTGTCGTGCGCCATCGACAGCTTGAGCCCGCGCGCCTCGAGGTGCGGATCGGCGAACAGGCTCGACAGGGTGTTGACCACCCCGGCCGGCACGCCAGCCGCATTCAGCCGCTCGACCCACCAGGCGCCGGGCTGGGCGGTGAAGGCCTGGGCCAGAAGCGGGATCAGGGCCTCGCGATGGGCCACGCGGTCGGCATTGGTAGCGTAGGCCGGGTCGGCCCCGATTGCAGGCAATTCCAGAACTTCGCACAGGGCGCGGAACTGGCGGTCGTTGCCCACCGCCACCGCCAGGTAGCCATCGGCGCAGGGGAAGTCCTGGTAGGGCACGATGTTGGGGTGGGCGTTGCCCCAGCGCTTGGGATCGCGGCCGCTGGCCAGATAGTTGGAGGCCTGGTTGGCCAGCGTCGCCACCTGGACGTCGAACAGGGCCACCTCGACCAGGCCGCCCACACCGGTGCGCTGGCGGCGCTGCAGCGCCGCCAGCACGCCGTTGCAGGCGTAGAGCCCGCTCATGATGTCGACCAGGGCCACGCCGGCCTTGGTCGGGCCGGCGTCGGCGGCGCCGGTGACGCTCATCAGCCCGCCCATGGCCTGGATGATGAAGTCGTAGCCCGGTCGGTCGGCGTAGGGGCCCTCGGCGCCGAAGCCCGAGACGGTGCAGTAGATCAGCCGCGGATTGAGCTGCATCAGGCTATCGGCGTCCAGGCCGTGGCGGGCCAGGGCGCCGGGCTTGAAGTTCTCCACCACCACGTCGGCCTCGAGCGCCAGGCTCTTCACCTGGGCGGCGCCCTCGGCCGTAGCCAGGTCGAGGGCCACCGAGCGCTTGCCGCGGTTGGCGCAGGCGAAATAGGCCGCCTCGCGCGCGCCATCCGGCCCGGTGAACCAGGGCGGGCCCCAGGCGCGGGTGTCGTCGCCGACGCCGGGACGCTCGACCTTGATCACCTCGGCCCCCAGGTCGGCCATCAGCTGCGTCGCCCACGGGCCGGCGAGCACGCGGCTGAGGTCGAGGACCTTGATCCCGGTCAGGGGCGGCTGTTGCGGGTCCATCTTAGCCGGTGAAGGCCTGGATGCCGGTCTGGGCGCGGCCCAGGATCAGGGTGTGGATGTCGTAGGTGCCTTCGTAGGTGTTGACGGCTTCCAGGTTGCACATGTGGCGCATGACGTGGAACTCGTCCGAGACGCCGTTGCCGCCGTGCATGTCACGGGCGACGCGGGCGATCTCCAGCGACTTGCCGCAGTTGTTGCGCTTGACGATGGAGATCATCTCCGGCGCGGCGATGTGGTCGTCGAGCAGGCGGCCGACGCGCAGGCTGGCCTGCAGGCCCAGCGCGATCTCGGTCTGCATGTCGACCAGCTTCTTCTGCACCAGTTGGTTGGCGGCGAGCGGGCGGCCGAACTGCTTGCGATCGAGCGTGTAGCTGCGCGCGGCGTGCCAGCAGAACTCCGCAGCGCCCAGCGAGCCCCAGGAGATGCCGTAGCGGGCCTTGTTGAGGCAGCCGAACGGGCCGGACAGGCCCTTGGCGTTCGGCAGCAGGTTCGCTTCCGGCACGATCACGTCGGACAACACGATCTCGCCGGTGATCGAGGCGCGCAGCGACAGCTTGCCGTGGATCTTGGGGGTCTCGAAGCCCTTCATGCCGCGCTCGACGATGAAGCCGCGGATGACGCCGTCGAGTTTGGCCCAGACCACCGCCAGGTCGGCGATGGGGCTGTTGGTGATCCAGGTCTTGGCGCCGTTGAGGCGATAGCCGCCGTCGACCTTTTCGGCCCGGGTCTCCATGCCGCCGGGGTCGGAGCCGTGGTTGGGCTCGGTCAGGCCGAAGCAGCCGACCAGCTCGCCCTGGGCCAGGCCGGGCAGGTACTTCTTGCGCTGCTCTTCCGAGCCGTAGGCGTAGATCGGGTGCATGACGAGCGAGGACTGCACGCTCATGGCCGAGCGGTAGCCGCTGTCGACGCGCTCGACCTCGCGGGCGATCAGGCCGTAGGCGACGTGGCTGGCCTCGGCCCCGCCGTACTCGGCCGGCAGGGTGGCGCCGAGCAGGCCGAGCTTGCCCATCTCGCGCATGATCTCGCGGTCGAAGGTCTCGTTGCGGGCGGCCAGCATCACCCGCGGCTGCAGCTCGCCCTGGCAGTAGGCGTGGGCGGCGTCGCGGATGTGGCGTTCGTCCTCGGTCAGCTGGGCGTCCAGCGCGAAGGGGTCCTGCCAGTCAAAGGAAGTAGCGGGCATGGTGTTGCGCCTTATGACTTGAGATCGGCCAGGGTGCGGCCGGGGGAGATGTCGTCGACGGAGGTCTTGAGGTGGATCAGGGCCGGGCGGCCGGCGGCGCGGGCTTCGGCGAGCGCCGGGGCGAAGTCCTCGGTGCGCTCGACCGTGACAGCCCAGGCCCCGAAGGCGCGGGCGTAGGCGGCGAAGTCGGGATTGATCAGGTCGGTGGCGATGGTGCGGCCGGGATAGTGCCGTTCCTGGTGCATGCGGATGGTGCCGTAGGAGCCGTTGTCGACCACCACGATCACCACGTTGGCGCCGTACTGCACCGCGGTGGCCAGCTCCTGGCCGGTCATCAGGAAGCAGCCGTCGCCGGCGAAGGCGATCACCTCGCGCTCGGGCTGGGCGATCTTGGCGCCGATGGCCGCCGGCACGCCGTAGCCCATGGCCCCGCTGGTGGGGGCGAGCTGGGTGCCGCGGGCGCGGTGGCGGTGGAAGCGGTGCAGCCAGGCGGCGTAGTTGCCGGCGCCGTTGGTGATGATGGCGTCGGGGCCGAGCGCCTCGCCGAGTGCGGTGAAGATCTCCGACAGGTTGACCTGGCCGGTGACCGCGACCGGGGCGGTGAAGGCCTCGTAGTCGCCGCGGGCTTCGTCGCGCCAGCCGCGCCAGTCGCGCGTGAGCGGCAGGGCGGCGAGCGCATGGGCGGCGCTGGAGACATCGGCGGCGGCGGCCAGCGCGGTGGGCCACACCCGGCCGAGCTCGTCCGGGTCGGCGTGGATGTGCACCAGCTTGGCGGCGGTGTCGGCGCGGGAGAACAGGCCGTAACCCTGGCTGACGTTTTCGCCGAGCCGGGCGCCGATGGCCAGCACCAGGTCGGCGGCCTTGAAGCGGGCGACCAGCTTGGGATTGGCGCCCAGGCCCAGGTCGCCGACATAGCTGGCGTGGGCGTTGTCCCACAGGTCCTTGCGGCGGAAGGACAGCACCACCGGCAGGCCGGCGGCTTCGGCCCAGGCCTTCAGCGCGGCCAGCGATCCGTCGTCCCAGCCGCTGCCGCCGAGCAGCAGCAGCGGGCGTTCGGCGGCGTTGAGGCGGGCGACGATCTCGCGGGCGGCGCTGGGCTCCAGGCCCGAGCGGCGGACGGGGGCGGGATGGAACGGGGCTGGGGTCGCCGGCTCGTCCAGCATGTCTTCCGGCAGGGCGATCAGCACTGGGCCGCGGCGGCCCTGCATGGCCATGGAGAAGGCGCGGTGGACGATCTCGTCCACGCGGTTGGGGTCGTCGAGCTCCACTGACCACTTGGCTAGGCCGCCGAGGGTGGCGGGATAGTCGACCTCCTGGAAGGCGCCGCGGCCGCGGTCCCGCCGGGCGATCTGGCCGACGAACAGGATCATCGGCGTGGAGTCCTGCTGGGCGGTGTGGACGCCGATGCTGGCGTTGGTGGCGCCCGGACCGCGGGTGACCATGCACACGCCGGGCTTGCCGGTCAGCTTGCCATAGGCCTCGGCCATGTTGGCGGCGCCGGACTCGTGGCGGCAGGCGATGACGCGGATGCGGTCGGGCACGTCGGCCAGGGCGTCGAGCACCGCCAGGTAGCTCTCGCCCGGCACGCAGAAGACATGATCCACCCCCTGAGCCAGGAGGGCTGAGACGAGCGCGTGGGCGGCGGTTGAGCCGGCCGGAGACTCGGACATCCGGAACATTCCTTTCGAGCGTATCCGCTCAGATACTTCCTCAGTTATGATTGAGACTCTGTCGGGCTGCGAACGATCTCTTGCTATCGGGTCATAAGCGAAGCTGATTATATCGCGGCATGTCCAATCGACGTCTCGTCCCACCCTTATCCGAACTGCTGGCGTTTGAAAGCGCCGCGCGGCACGCCAGCTTCACCCGGGCGGCGGCCGATCTCAACCTGTCGCAGGCGGCGATCAGCCGGGCGGTGCGGATGCTGGAGGAGCGGCTGGGCGTGCGGCTGTTCGAGCGCGTGCGCCAGCGGGTGGTGCTGACCCGGCCGGGCGAGGCCTACTGGCGCGAGGTGCAGCCCTTGCTGCAGCAGTTGGACGAGGCGACGCGGCGGCTGGCCAGCGCGCCCGAGGGCGGGGCGAGCCTCAACCTGGCGGTGCTGCCGACCTTCACCACCCGCTGGCTGATCCCGCGCCTGCCCGAGTTCCTGGCCACGTGGCCGGGCCTGACCATCAACCTGTCCACCCGGCTGGAGCCGTTCGACTTTGCGGCCGAGCGGTTCGACGCGGCGCTGCACCATGGCCGCGCGGCCTGGCCTGGGGCGACCACGCACCTGCTGATGCACGAGCGCATGATCGCGGTGTGCAGCCCCGACTACCGGGCCAAGAGCAGCATCGCCGCGGAGGGCGACCTGCTCGGGCGGCCGCTGCTGCACCAGAGCACCCGGCCCCAGGCCTGGGCCAGCTGGTTCGAGCAGGGCGGCTTGCCGGCGGAGCGCGCCTATCAGGGGCCGGTGCTGGACCAGTTCGAGATGATCGCGGCGGCCGCCAGCGCCGGCTTGGGCCCCGCCCTGCTGCCGCGCTTCCTGGTGGAGCAGGAGCTGGCGTCGGGGCGGCTGGAGGTGCTGTTCCCGCGGGCGCTGGACATGGGCAGCGGCTATTTCCTGGCGGTTCCGGAGCAAAAAGGCGGCGAGATCGTGGCGGCTTTTCTCGCCTGGTTGTCATCCAAGACATCCGCGGACGTCTGATTGATGTAATATTCCTCAAGCAACCCATGCGCGAGGAAGCGTCATGAAGATGGGACCTGCCGGCCTGTTTGCGGCTAGCAGTCTTGCCGGGGCCGCGATCGCCGCCGCGCCGCAGCCGTCGGCCGAAGCCGCATCGCCAAGCCATACCGCACCGCTGTCCAAGACGGTGGAGGGGGTGACGGTCACCGCCCCGATGATCAAGTCGGCGCCGGCGATGGTTCAGAGCTTCGCCGCGCCTCGGCAAGGCTATCGGCTGGCGCGCTGGCGCGACGAGCTGTGCATCTATGTGCGCGGCCTGACGCCGGAGCATGACGTGTTCGTCGGCGGGCGGGTGCTGCAGATCGCCGACGCCGCCGGCATCCGGGTGGCCAAGGGACACTGCGACGCCAACCTGATCGTGCTGTTCACGCCCTATCCCGACCAGATCACCCGCTCGCTGAGCCACCGCTACCGGTTGAAGCTCAATGGCCAGTCGCACTGGCCGATCGACCGGCTGCAGCTGATGAAGTTCACGGCGGCGGACGGCCAGGCGTTGCACATGTTCCGCATCTGGGACATCGCCCCCAACCTCGACAACGGCGACGGCGCGCCGCTCGACCTGCCCTCGACCACCACCACCGGGTTCAACTTCACCATGGGGGTGAACGGGCCGCCGGTGATCAATACCTTCGTGGGCTCGCGCCTGACCCCTGCCACCGACCGCACGGTGAAGCATCTGGTGGCGGTGGTGGACAGTCGGCGGATGGTCGGCTTCACTCCGACCCAGATCGCCGCCTATGTGGCCCTGTCGACCCTGGCCGAGATCAATGCCGAGCCGCCCGCCGACGGGGTGCCGACCATCGCCACCCTGCCGGACGACGCCAAGGCCGGCCGCCAGACGCCGCCGGACCTGACCTTCTGGGATCGGGCCTATCTGGGCGCGCTGTACAAGGCGCCGAGCCAGGCGAACATCGACATGCAGGAAAGCCTAATGGCGACCCGCATCCGCAAGGCCGCCCAGCAGCAGATCAGGGTCGACGCGACGGAACAGATGGACACGCGGGCGGTGAACGCGCCGGCGCCGTCCGAGCCGAGCCCGCCCTGAGGCTGGCGTGAGGGCGACGGAGCACGGCGTGGGCCTGGCGCGTTGAGAGGGCGTCGGGTGCAGATGAGTGGCCGCCGCCTTCTCGGCTATAGTGGCGGCGACGGGTTCGCGAGGGCGTGATGAAGCTGCGAACGACTATCCTGAGCTTGATTGTAGGCCGCCTCGCTGGCGCCGCCGTGGCCCAGCCTCCAGCATCTCCATCGCCGCCTCCGTCGCACACGGTGGAGGGGGTGACGGTGATCGCACCGCTGGTGCAGAAGGCGCCGGAGATGGTGCGCAGCTTCGCCGCCCCTCGGCCGGGCCACCGCCTGGCGCGCTGGCGCGACGAGCTCTGCCCCTATGTGCGCGGCCTGTCCAAGTCCCATGACGCCTTCATCGAGAACCGCCTGGCCCAGATCGCCTCGGCCGCCGGCATTCCTGTGGTCGGCCGCCGCTGCGACGCCAACCTGCTGGTGCTGTTCACCACCGATCCGGACAAGTTGGCCAACGGCCTTGGACGCCGCCGGCGGCTGGAGCTGGACGGCTATTCGCGCTGGCCGATCGACAAGCTGGAACTGGTCAACTTCACCCGGGCTGACGACCGGCCGATCCGCCTGTTCCGTGTCTGGAACTTCGCCCCCAACCTCAACGGCGGCGACGGCAGCCCGATCGACGTGGCCTCGGCCGACACCGAGGGCTTTAGTTTCGGCAACGGCGTGCTGGGGCCGCCGGTGATCCGTCAGGTCATGGCCTCGCGCCTGACCCCGGCGGTGGACGCCAGCGTGACCCGAGTGGTGGCGGTGGTGGACAGCCGGCAAATGGTCGGCTTCACCCCGGTGCAGATCGCCGCCTATGTGGCCATGTCGACCCTGGCCGAGGTCAATCCCGAGCCGCCGGCTGCGGGCGTGCCGACCATCGTCACCCTGCCTGACGACGCCAAGGCGGGGCGGGCGTCGCCGCCGGACCTGACCTTCTGGGACCGGGCCTATCTGGGCGCGCTCTACAAGTCGCCCAGCCAGGAAAACGCCAACATGCAGGAAAGCCTGATGGCGACGCGCATCCGCCATGCGGCCGAGGTGCAGATCAAGGTCGAGGCGCCGGCGGCGCCCCAGGCCGCGCCGTCGCAGCCTTAAGGCGCCGGTTCTCCTCCCCCGCTACGCAGGGGAGGAGATGAGGTCTCACTGCAGCCCCGACAGCTTGGCCAGGTTGGGCTTGGGGATGGCGGCGCTGAACGGGCCGGTGGCCTTGGCCTTGTCGAGGCCCACCTCGGCCCAGGAGGTGAGGAAGTCCTGCGCCACTGCCTGGGCGGCCGGGATGCGCGCCACGCGGAAGGCGCCCTTGGCCGCGGCCTGGGCCAGGCGGGCGAACAGGGCGGCGTCTTCGCTGCGATAGGGCTCCAGCACCGCCTTGGCCGCGTCGGTGAGTTCGGACGCGGGCAAGGCGAGGGCGGCGGCCAGTTGCAGCAAGTGGGCGTCGGCCGTCAGGATCAGCGCGTCATCGGCCTTGTCGAGCTGCGGGGCCAGGGCGCGCAGCACGGCGTCGAGCGCCGCCAGGGTGGCGCGGGGACGCGAGATGCGGCGATCGCCGCCGGCCGCGCCCGTCAGCGCGCCGCCGCTGGCGATGACATGGGCCCAGCCGGCGAGGCGGAAGGCTGAATGGTGGGAGATGGCCAGCCAGGCCTTGAGGGTGCTCATGCCCGACGCCTAGAGCCGATCCGTCCCGGAGGGAACACCCGAGCCGGGACGGGCGCCAACTGAACGCGTCAGTTCGCCTTGGCGTCCTCGGCGTGCATGGCCAGGCTCTTGGCGAAGCGCAGCAGTTCGATGCGCAGGCGCGGCGGCATACGGGCGAAGGCGCCCACCAGTTCGTCGGCGCCGCGGATATTGGCCAACAGGTTCATGGCCTCGCGCGCTTCCATGCCGGGTGCGGCCTGACCCTCGGGCAGGAGCTGTCCCGGCGCCACGCCGATGGCCTTGGCCGCCTTGACCAGCATGGAGGCCGAGATGCGATTGGCCCCGCGCTCGTACTTCTGCACCTGCTGGAAGGTGACGCCGAGCTTCACGGCCAGGTCGGACTGGGAATAGCCCTTGGCCTTGCGGAAATCGCGCAGCCGCAGACCGACCATCACGTCGATAGGGTCAGGTCCGCCGCGCTCGCTGCGTGTGGTCGCCATGCCTGTCCCCGATTCCCCCGACTCAGGCAGCGTATACTGTAATCGTTTTACAGTTAAGATTCTCTCGCATTTGATGTCCGAGCGGGCAGGGCGGAGGTGGCGCGCGCCCGGTCAGTACTCGCCGTAGCGGCCGTGCACCGAGGCCAGCAAGGCCTTGGAATCGTAGGCGACGCCGTCCTTGAACACGAGCTCGACGTTCTCGATGTCGGTGATGGCCTTGGCGGGATCGCCCCTGACCACCACCAGGTCGGCGTCCTTGCCCGGCGCGATGGAGCCGATGCGGTCCTGAAGGCCCAGATAGAGCGCGCCGTTGTAGGTGGCGATGCGGATCGCCTGTTCCGGGCCGAAGCCGGCCTCGACCAGCAGCTCCACCTCGCGCAGGTCGCCGAAGCCCGGGATCACCCCGCCGTTGCCGGTGGGGTCTGGCCCGGCCATCAGCAGGCCGCCGGCGGCGACGAAGGCGCGCTCCAGGCCCAGGTCGTGCTGGTAGGCGGTCGTGGCGTCGCGCGCCCGGTCGGCGGGCAGGGCGTTGGTGCGGTTGCGGGCGTAGAGATAGGCTTCGCGCGCCTCGGGCGTCAGCACCTCCATGGCCTTGGGCCACAGCGGCGAATGGCCGGGCACGCGCTGCTCGAACACCGGCAGGGTGGAGGTGACGGCCACGTGACGGCCGACCAGATCCTTGATCAGGGCCGTGGCCTCTGGGCTGTCAGGCGCCATCGCCAGCAGGGTCGGGTCGCCCGAGGTCTTGGGGCAGATGTCCGGGCTCTTGCCGGGATCGAGCTGGGTGTTGACGAAGAAGCCGTGCTCCAGGTTGTCGATGCCGAGCGCCGCCGCTTCGGGATAGGTGACCGCGCACAGATGGCCGGTGATCTTCAACCCGCGCTTGTGTGCTTCCTCGACCGCCGCCTTCAGCTCGGCGCGGGTGATGTTCATGTAGGCCTTGAACGAGGTAGCGCCCTGGTCGGCCCAGAAGGCGACGGTGTTGCGGGCGTCCTCGGGGCCGCTCAGCTGGTGCATCTCGATGAAGGGCGAATTGGCGCCCTCCAGGTAGGGGCCGGTGACGTCCATGTGCGGGCCGGGCAGCTCGCCGCGGTCGACCCGGCGCTTGAGGTTGAGGTCGGCGTAGGGCTCGACGCTGCCGGTGGTGCGCAGCGTGGTGACGCCGTTGGCCAGGTACAGGCGTGGCGAGGAAAAGGTCATCTGCGGCACCACCAGGGGCGGTTCGCTGTGGCCCGAGGCGTCCAGGTCGGGCCGGGCGATGTAGTACATGTGGTCGTGCATGCCCACGAGGCCGGGCAGCACGGTGCGGCCGCTGAGGTCGATCACCGTGGCGCCGGCGGGCAGGGGCGCGTCGGCCGGGCCGACCGAGACGATCTTGCCGTTCTCGATCACCACGGTGCGTTCGGCCTGGGCCGGGGCGCCGGTGCCGTCGATCAGCCGCACATGGGTGAGCGCCACGCGCGGGCCGGTCTGGCGCACGAACGGCTGGGCCGCGGGGCCGGGATCGACGGGCGGCGGCAGCACGCGCGGCGCCAGCGATGCGGGCGCGGTCAGGGCAGTCTGGGCCAGGGCTGCGGTGGTCGCCCCGGACGCCAAGGCGAGGGCGAGGGCGGCGGCGAGCGGCGCGGTGGCTTTCGGCATGGTCTGTCCCCCCGAGCAGGCAACCTAGGCGAGCTTTCCGGATCAACCAAGCCGGCGTCCGCTTGCAACATAAATATCCATATGGTTATATAACCGAATGGATAAGCAGGCTTCGCTCGACCTCAAGTTCGCGGCCCTGGCCGACCCGACGCGGCGGGCGATCCTGGCGCGGCTGGCCCAGGGCGAGGCCACGGTGGGCGAGCTGCAGAAGCCGTTCGCCATCAGCCAGCCGGCGATCTCCAAGCATCTCAAGGTGCTGGAGGCCGCGGGCCTGATCTCCCAGGGCCAGATCACTCGAGGCCTGGCGGCCCAGGCGCGGCCGCGGCGGCTGAACCTTCAGGCGCTGAACGAGACCGACGCCTGGTTCGAGCAGGTCCGTCGCCTGTGGAGCGACAGCTTCGACCGCCTCGACGACTTCCTCAACGAAACCCGTCCCGCCCAAGCGCCCAAACCCAAGAAGGACCAGCCATGACCGCCAGCCACGACGCCGAAACCTTCGTCATCATCCGCGTCTTCAATGCGCCGCGCCAGCGGGTGTGGGACGCCTGGACCCGGCCGGAGCAGCTGGGCCGCTGGTTCGGGCCCAAGGGGACGGTCACCACGGCCAAGACCTTCGACCTGCGCCCCGGCGGCATGCTGCACTCATTCATGGACATGCCGGACGGCGGCCGCATGTGGGCCAAGTTCGTCTATCGCGAGGTCGAGCCGATCTCGCGCCTGGCCTGGGCCCATTCGTTCTCCGACGAGCACGCCAACGTGGTGCGCGCGCCGTTCTTCGACGGCAAGTGGCCGCTGGAGCTGCTGACCGTGGTGACGTTCGAGGAGGAGGGCGCCGGTACACGGCTGACCCTGACCTGGACCCCGCTGAACGCCAGCGAGATCGAGCGCAAGACCTTCGCCGAGAACATGGGCTCGATGAACCAGGGCTGGAGCGGCAGCTTCGACGAACTGGACGCCTTCCTGGCCGAGGGCTGAAAGCGGAGGGGCGCCGGCCTCCATTCATGAGTGAGGCTCATGAGTTCATGCATGTCTTGCAGGCTAATCAGCGCGGGCGGGGCGGCCTAACCTGCCCGTGCGGCCATGGGGCCGGGAGTATGGATATGCAGAAGCGCAAACTGGGCGACGGCCTGGAAGTCTCGGCCATCGGCCTCGGCTGCATGGGCATGAGCTTCGCCTACGGCCCCCCAGGCGAGCGGTCGGAGATGATCTCGGTGTTGCGCGGCGCGGTGGAGCGGGGCGTGAGCTTCTTCGACACCGCCGAGGTCTATGGCCCGTTCACCAACGAGGAGCTGGTGGGCGAGGGGCTGGCGCCGGTGCGCGACCAGGTGGTGATCGCCACCAAGTTCGGCTTCAAGGTCGATCCCGAGGGCAAGGTCCGCTACTCGGGCCTCAATAGCCGGCCCGACAACATCAGGGCGGTGGCCGAGGCCTCGCTGAAGCGGCTGAAGACCGAGGCGATCGACCTGTTCTACCAGCACCGGGTCGACCCCGAGGTGCCGATCGAGGACGTGGCCGGGACGGTCAAGGACCTGATCGCCGAGGGCAAGGTCAAGCACTTCGGCCTGTCCGAGGCCGGGCCGCGGACCATCCGCCGGGCGCACGCGGTGCAGCCGGTGGCGGCGCTGCAGAGCGAGTATTCGCTGTGGTGGCGCGCGCCCGAGGACGGCACGCTGGCGCTGCTGGAGGAGCTGGGCATCGGCTTTGTGCCCTACAGCCCGCTCGGCCGCGGCTTCCTGACCGGCAAGATGGACACCGGCGCCTTCGACAGCGCCGACTTCCGCAGCCACCTGCCGCGCTTCTCGCCCGAGGCGCGCAAGGCCAACCAGGCCTTCGTCGACCTGCTGGCCGAGATGGGCGCCAAGAAGGGCGCGAGCCCGGCCCAGATCGCCCTGGCCTGGCTGTTGGCGCAGAAGCCCTGGATCGTCCCCATTCCGGGCACCACCAAGCTGCACCGGGTGGAGGAGAACATCGCCGCCGCCGCCATCGTGCTGAGCCCGGCCGACCTGGGCGAGATCGCCGCCGCGGCCTCGACCATCAAGGCCGAGGGCGACCGCTATCCCGAACAGCTCGAGCAGATGACCGGGCGGTGACGGACGGCCCGCGGGCCGGGGTGGGAGCCCTGGCCCGCGGCTGCTGACTGCGCCCTGATCGGGGCGCGCGGGGGAGTGAGCGTGGAAGTCCGTAAGCGAAGGGCTTAGGAAGGCACGCCACCCTTAATCGTCCGAAGTACGGGGGAAGCATCGAATAAAATGCCGGCCTCCGCCACTCGCTGAGAGAACGCCTTTAAAAGGCTGTCGTCCAGTTCCGGCGAGGGGGTAAAAGCGAATTCAATCCCGCCAAGCGCTGGAAAGTGCGCGACTGCACTGCCGTCTCTGTGTTCGCGATAATCGAAAATTGATCCAGCGTTCGGCTTTCCATAATAAACGCGAAACGATGCCTTCGATTTTCGGAATGTAATTTTCTCAGCTTCGTTAAACAGGGTGTCGTTACGAACGAGATAGAACAGCCGGTTCTTCGCGTATGCCAAAGCATTCATTTCGGTCTTCGACGGGGAGATGCCTTCAGGCTCGGGGGCGGCTGTCGGAGTAGACGCGGAGGCAGCCAGCTCCTGGCGTTCTGTTGGTGCGCGCACAACGTCTCTGGGGGCATAGCCGAACCGGGCAAGCGCTTCCTGAGCAACAAAGGCTTCCATTGCCGAGCGAACCACCTCACGGTTAGAGTCAACAATCTTTTGAGTGAGTTTGCTGATCTTGCCGCCTACTTCCGGGCGGCCAAGGATGAATCGAATGAAATCATCCGACGGCTCTGATTTAAAAAGTTTTATGGTCGCGACGATCGATTCGAACAGAAGTTTCCGCTTCGCTTCCGCTCCAACATCCTCAGGGTTGAATAAGCCGCTGCGGATGGCGGCGATCCCGCTAAGGGTGTTCTCGTCAACCGAATTGTCTTTCGCAATTTCAGCCAAATCAAGACGAAGGAAGGCTCCCTCGTCCATCATGTTTGGCTTGTCGGAATCAGCGTAGAATTCATACTTCAAGCCATCCGTGAGGATGCCAAGTTTCACTGTTGGGCAGGCATTGAAGTAACTCCGAAGTTGCCCTCTGTCGTCTCGCATGGTCGCGCCCACGCGTTTGGATTCTAGCGCGATCACCGGGACGCCGTTGTGCAAGATCGCATAATCAACTTTGTTTTGATATTTTTCCGAGAAATCGGCGTGATGCTCTGGGGATATTTCCTCGGGGTTGGTGACGTCGTAGCCGAGAGTTATGAGGAAGGGCTGGACGAGCGAAGAGTTCGTGCCGGCCTCGGTCTCCACCTTCGTTGCTCTGGTCGCGGCAAGTTTGGCGTGGTTGATGAGGCGATGCCGGAACTCTTCCAATTCAGGCGTCATGGGGTGTGCTCTCTTTGTCGGCCGAAGGACAATGACGTGATGACTGTGAGAGCTTGCCGCAAATCGTTCTCAAGAGCTACAACTAGATGAGTTATGAGTCGACACGACCTTGTGGTGTGTTCGTGGCGAGTGGACGATGGCGGCTCTCCCGTTTTTGGTCGTTTGGGAGGTCGGCTAGTGGGGCTGGCCGACAATCCGCCCGCCACCCCGAGCAAACCCCTACCGGCCAGCCGGCGGGGCGCTGGTGAAAAGCGCCAGTTGAGCGGCTTGCCGTTCCTCGCGCACGCCGTTCGAGTATTCGACGATGGGCGGTTCCACCGTGTCCAGCGCAGCGAACATCCAGGTGATCGCGCGCGCCCGTTCAGTCTTGTTCGCTGAACGTCTGCGCGTAGGTCTTGCCGTAAGGATAGAACATCTCCTTGCGGCCCTGCTCCCACGCGGCCTTGAGTTCAGGCTTGGTGATGTCCCAGTCCGGCCAGCATTTCATGCTGACAGCGCGCAGGTCCTGGCGTAGCTCTTCCATGGTGGGGCGGCCGAAGAACCAGTAGCCGTTATAGATCTTGTAGACCACCAGGCCCGGTTCGAGCACGATGACGTGCGGAATCATGGGATTATGCGTGGCGTCGGTATATTCGGCGATGTCGAGATCTTTCTGCGCGACGCGCCTCGGGTCCGAAAGGAAGGGCCAGTGGGCGCCGGCTCCGCTGCGATATTCGTTGGTCTCGGCGATGCTGTCGGTCGAGATCGTGACCAGCCGGCAATAGCCGACCTCCATCTCGCGGTGGAGCTGGACGAGCCCCTCGGTCTGCCGGCGATCCTTTGGGCAGAAGCCTCCGCGGCTGAGCACGAGGAGCATCGGATGCTGTCCTTGAAGCTCCGACAGTTTTCGACGCGTCGCGGTGTGGTCGGCAAGTTCGTAGTCAGGAAAGACAGCGCCGGGAACTATGTCGGGTCGCATGCAAGGCTCTCCGTCGGGCGCGTGAAGCCGCGGGCCGCAGCCTCGCGCGCGGGATTGCTTGTAACGCGGAACCCAGGTCGAGGCGACGTGCTGAGGACGTCTGCGCGCCGCTCTCCTAAACCGCCGTCTTCAGTCCCTGCAGCAGCGCGGTCCACCAGTCGGCGCAGCGGCGCAGGAACAGGGCGTCGGGGAAGCCGTGGCGGGCGACGTGGTTGGCCGGCACGCTGTCCCAGCCGCGATGCTCGACGGTGACGCGGGTCTCGGCGCCCACGGCTTCGAAGCGCACCTCGACCTGGGTCAGCTGGTCCGGCGCGAAGGTGGCCTGGCGCCAGCCGAAGGCCAGGCGCACGCCGGGCTCCCAGGCGGTGATGCGGCCGATCTCGAACACCTTGCCGCCCGGCAGGGTCTCGATGAAGCGGCCGCCGAGCCCACCCTCGAACGCGACCACGCCGGGACTTCTGGGCGTGAGCTGGAACAGCAGGTTGGGCCGCCACCACTGGCCCACCTCGGCGGTGAAGGCCTCGAAGGCCCGCCCGGGCGAGGCTGAGACGCGCAGGGCGACGAGGACGCGCGAGCTCATCCTTTGGGGCGCTCCACATGCGCCTTGAAGGCTGAGAGCTGCTCGCTCCACATCCGCTCGGTCTCTTCCAGCCAGCGCAGCAGATGGACCATGGGCTCGGGCCTCAGGGCATAGACGCGCACGCGGGCGTCGAACTCGGGATGGGTCTCCTCGACCAGGCCGGCCTGGCGCAGCGTCCTCAAGTGGCGGCTCATGGCCGGCGGCGGCAGGCCGATGGCCCGCGCCAGCTCGCCGGCTGGGCGTGGGCGCTGGCGCAGCAACTCGACGGCCTGGCGGCGGTGCGGATCGGCGAGCGCCGCCAAGGTCCGGTCGAGGGCTTGGTCGAGGTCTTGGCCAGGCCCCGCCTTCAGGCGGGTGTTGGCGCTCAAAGCCGGGTGCGGGTTCTGAACCCGGTGGTCGCTTCCCATTCCTCGGGCGTGGTCTCGCGGACCGTCTGGGCGAAGCTCCAGATGTGGCCCTCGGGGTCGGCGGCGCGATAGGAGCGGTCGCCATAGAACTGGTCGGCCGGCTCCATCAGGATGCGGGCGCCGGCCTTGCGGGCGCGCTCGCAGTGGGCGTCGATGTCGCCGCCGTGCTCGGGGGTGAGCTGCATGTGCACGCTCTGGGTGTTCTTGCCGCCCAGCGAGGCGGGGCTCTTGTGGTCGTCGGACCATTCCCGGCCGACCATGATCAGGCCGTCGCCGAAGCGCATCTCGGAGTGGGCGACGTTGTCGTCCTTGTCGAGAATCACCATGGTCGGCTCGAAGCCGAACGCCGCCTCCAGGAAGTGCAGGGCGGCCTTGGGATCGCGATAGGACAGGGACGAAGAGAGCGAGGGATGGTGGGGCTCGGCCATGGAAATCTCCCTATTTCTCGTTTCTACAATATTTACCGAAAAATAGAACTATGTGTCAAGGCCGGCCCCGACCCCGGCCCAGGCGACGCGCATTCGTAGGTTCGTACAGGCCTTGAAACGGCGCTCACGTCCGCCCTGGGACGCCCGCTCGCGCCGCCGCGCGCATCAGGTCCTGCTGGAACAGATAGAGCGAGACGATCAGGAACAGGACGTCCTTGATCAGGAACGCCGCCGGCAGGGTCATGAGCGGAAACCCGCCCGCCTCGGTCGCCCAGGCGCCGGGCAGGAACGGCAGGATGGTGACGGTGCCGCAGAAGGTGACCACCGATCCGAGCGCGCCCAGGGCGCCGAGCCGGCCGCTCCAGAAGCCGAGGAAGATCAGCGTGCCGAACAGCAATTCGGTCGTGCCGAGGAAGATGCCGGCGCCGCGAACCCCGAAGGCGGGGATGATCCAGAACACCAGCGGGCTGTGAATGATGAGCGGCGTGATCTGACGTATCTCGAAGATATGCCATTTTTGATAGCTGAAGATGAAGAAGGTAAAGACCATGGCGGCGCGGACCAGATGCCGATCCATGTTGTTTCGCAACGGACTGATGCGGTTGATGTACAAAATCAGGGCGTTCATGCGATGCGTCTTTCCTGTCTTTGCTGCGCAGATAACGGGTGTCTACGGACGCGCGCCCTCGCGATGGCCGCCGAGAAGGTGGCCTTGACGGGAAACGGCGACAGGCGAGGATCCTGCATTCACGAACGCTCCGGCGGTCCGTTGCGCAGTTCGTGGGGCGGGCGTCCCGGTTACATCCGCTCCACCGCAGCCCCAGCGGGGGTCCGTTCGCGAGTTTTTCGCCATCGGGAGGCGAGCCTGTCGAAACCGGGCCGGCTCGCGCGACATGTCAGGCCGGGGCGCTGAGGCTGCGGCGAACGCAAGGAGTTCGAGGGGACAAGATGAAGTACATGATGCTGATCCATCACGACGATGCGGCGCTGGCCAAGGCGGACCAGCGCCTGTGGGCCGACTACGCGGCCTTCAACGACGCCCTCGCCAAGGCCGGCGGCGTGTCGGGCCTGCGGCTGCAGCCGGCGGCGACGGCGAGCGTGGTGCGGGTGCGCGAGGACAAGGCCGAGGTGCTCGACGGCCCCTATGCCGACACCAAGGAAAAGCTGGCCGGCTATTTCATCGTCGAGGCCGAGAGCCCCGAGGAAGCCGTGGCTTGGGCCCAGCGCTGCCCCAGCGCCCGCTACGGCGCCATCGAGGTGCGCCCGGTGATGGAGACGAACCGGTAGGGCCATGCAGAGCGACAAGGCGCGCAGGGTCGTCGAGCGGATCGCCCGCGACAGCTACGGGCGCCTTGTCGCGCTACTGGCGGTTCGCACCCGCGACGTGGCCGCCGCCGAAGACCTGCTGGCCGAGGCCTTCGCCGTGGCGCTGGAACAGTGGTCGGCCAAGGGCGTGCCCACCAATCCCGATGGCTGGCTGGTCACCGTGGCCAAGCGGCGGCGGCTGGACCAGTTGCGGCGGGGGCGGGTTCAGCTGGAGGCCGAGCGGCACCTGCAGCTGCTGGCCGCCGAGATCGAGGATGCGGCGCGGATGTCCGAGGCGCTGCCCGACCGCCGCCTGGCGCTGATGTTCGCCTGCGCCCATCCGCAGATCGAGCCGGGCGCGCGTGCGCCGCTGATCCTGCAGACCATCCTCGGATTCGGCGCCAAGGCGATTGCGGCGGCCTTCCTGGTGTCGCCGGCGAGCATGAGCCAGCGCCTGGTGCGGGCCAAGGCGCGCATCCGCGAGAGCGGCGTCCCCTTCGGGGTGCCCGAGCCAAGCGAGATGCCGGCGCGGCTGAGCGCGGTGCTCGACGCGATCTATGCGGCCTATTCCACCGGCTGGGACGCAGCCGATGCGGGGGCGTCGGAGCTGGCGCCGGAGGCGATCTGGCTCGGCGGTCTTGTCGCTGAGCGGCTGAGCGGGGAGCCGGAGGCGGGGGCGCTGCTGGCGCTGATGCTGTACGCCGAGGCCCGGCGCAGCGCGCGGCGCGACGGCGAGGGCGCCTATGTGGCCATCGACCAGCAAGACATAGCCCTGTGGGACCGGGCGCAGATCGCGCGGGCCGAGGCCCTGCTGCACGCCTGCAATCAGCTCGGCCCGACCGGGCGCTACCAGCTGGAGGCGGCGATCCAGTCGGCCCACATCGCCCAGAGGCTGAGCGGGGCGAACTGCTGGCCGGCGATCCTTCAGCTGTACGACCACCTGGTGGCCCTGACCGCCTCGCCCGTGGCCAGGCTGAACCGGGCTGCGGCCCTGGCTGAAGTGATGGGGGCTGAGGCGGCTTTGGCGGAGCTGGCCGGGCTGGCTGGGGACAGCCGCATGGTCGGCTACCAGCCCTACTGGGCGACGCTGGGCCACCTGCACCTGCGCGCCGGCGACCTCGCCGCTGGTCGCGAGGCGCTGACCCTGGCCATCGGCCTCGCCACCGACGACGCCGTGCGGCGCGACCTGCGGCGGCGGCTGGAGGCGGCTAGCGGCTAGCCTGCGTCGCCCGCCTCGGCTTCGCAGACCTGGCGCAGCTGGGTCACGAACTGGCCGACCAGGGGCAGGCGGTTGGTGGCGCGGGTGGCGACGGCCAGCTCTGAGGTGGGGGCGGGCGCGCGGATGGCGTGGAAGGTGGCGCCGCCCGCATGGATCTGGCGCAGCGAGGCGGGCACGATCGCCACACCCAGCCCCGCCGCCACCACCGAGACCATGGCCGCCACCAGCGGCGCCTGCTGGCCCAGGATGGGGGTGAAGCCAGCCCGCTGGCAGGCCGACAGGATGGCGTCGTGCAGGCCCGGGCCGAGCTGGCGCGGATAGATGATCAGCGGATCGTCGGCCAGCATCTCCAGCGCCACCTCGTCGTGATCGGCCAGTGGGTGGCCGCTGGGCAGGGCGACCAGGGTGGGCTCGTGCATCAGGCTGTGCAGGGCCAGGCCGTGCATGTCGGGCACGGGCGGGCGCAAGATGGCCACGTCGAGGGTGCGGTCGGTGAGCCCCTTGGCCACCGCGATGCTGCTGCTCTCCTCCAGGGTGATGGCGACGCCGGGATGAAGCTGGCGGAACTGGCGGATGGCGCGAAGGACCACCGGCACCAGCGACACCGCCCCGGCCAGGCCGACCCGGAGCTGGCCCTGCTCGCCGCGCGCCAGGCCGGCGGCGGAGGTCAGGAACTGCTGCTGCTGGCTGAGGATGCCACGCGCCTGTTCCACCAGAATCTCGCCGGCCTGGGTCAGGCGCACGCCGCGGGTGAGGCGCTGGAACAGGGTCACGCCCAGCTCGGTCTCGAGCTGGCGGATCTGCTGGCTCAGCGGCGGCTGGGCGATGCCGAGCTGTTCGGCGGCGCGAGTGAAGCCGCCCTGGTCGGCGACGGCGACGAAATAGCGGAGGTGGCGCAGGTCCATCCATACGTTCCTGATATGAAAAATGGCCAAACCATATATTAGACTTGGGAGTTTTACAGATTTATATCAGCCCCATCGAACGAGGAACTGGTCGGCGGTGTTGAGACGAGCGGTTTTAGAAACCCGGTTCTCAGAAGTATTGCCGATGACAGATTTCCCCTGGATCGAGGGAGATGTGAAAATGTCCGCTTTCATTCCTTCTATGTCTAAGGGTCATGTTGTTTCGGGCGTGATCGCCGGCTGTATGAGCCTGGGCCTGATCGCCGCCGCGTCGAGTGCGCAGGCGCAGGGGCCGGACTTCAGCTTCCACACCGTGGAATACATGCCGGCCGCCGAGCGCCTGGTCGCCGCCCAGGCCTTCATGGCCGGCGACATCAAGGCCGGCATGTCGATGAACCGGGCGGTGGCCGACCTCCGCGCCGCCGGCGCCTACTGCCAGGCCCCCAAGGCCAGCGGCGTGGTGAAGTGCATCTCCACCAGCCTGGCCAGCCCTGAGGACCAGCTGGGCGATGTGGTCTGGAAGGTGAACCTGACCCCGGCCGCCGACGGCAGCCTGGCCGGCGCCTCGGTCAGCCGCAGCCAGTACGGCTTCTGACCGCCTGACGATCCGCTCGCCGGGCCCTGGCCTTCAGGTCGGGGACCCGGCGCCCGGACGGGCGTGGATATCGCCCAGACTTATGAGGCTGGCGGACCTGCCCAGCCGCGCCAATCCATGAGAATAGAGCAGGCATGAACGCGGCGACGTCCGAGCAAGCCTCCGCGGCGCTTCACGCCGAGATCGCCGCCTGCACCGTCTGCGCGGCGCACCTGCCGCTTGGGCCGCGGCCGGTGGTGCGGTTCAGCCCGACCTCACGCATCCTGATCATCGGCCAGGCGCCAGGGACGAAGGTGCACGCCAGCGGCGTTCCCTGGAACGACGACAGCGGCGCGCGGCTGCGCGACTGGCTGGGGATCGAGCCCGAAACCTTCTACGACCCGGCGCGGGTGGCGCTGATGCCGATGGGTTTCTGCTATCCGGGCAAGGGCAAGAGCGGCGACCTGCCGCCCCGGCCCGAGTGCGCGCCGCTGTGGCACCCCAAGATCTTGGTGCTGTTGCCGCCGCATCGCCTGACCCTGCTGGTCGGCAGCTACGCCCACGCCGGCTACCTGCCCAGGACCCCGGCCCTGTCGATGACCGAGCGGGTGAGGGCGTTCGCCAGTTTCGGCCCTTCGGTGTTTCCCCTGCCGCATCCATCGTGGCGGGTGGTGGGGTGGATGAAGCGCAATCCCTGGTTTGAACAGGAGATCCTACCGGCTCTGCGGGAAGCGGTGCAGGCGTCTTTCAGCGCCGTAAGGCGGTAAGTGACTGTTCTGTAATGTTCCGGCCTGCGACGAGAGGTCGCGCCACATAATGGCCTTTTTGCGGGGTCTCCCTCGGCCCTGCGGAGGCCTTGGGGGGCAGCCGCGACGTCGGCGGCCCTCGGCCTTCCGCTAATTTAAAAAGGTCAAGAGGATTCAATGAAGGTCAAATCGAGCGCCTGGCTTATCGGCGCAGTCATGGTCGGTGCGGTCGGCATCAGCGGCTGTGCCACCAAGGGGTTCGTGCGCCAGAAGGTGTCGGCCGTTAACCAGAAGGTGGATACGGCCAATGGCCGGCTCGACCAGGACGACACGCACCTCGCCACCCTGGATCGGACCTCGCAGGACGCCCTGGACCGGGCGCAAGCGGCGGGCAAGCTGGCTGAGGGCAAGTTCCTCTATTCGATGGTGCTGTCCGACGACTCGGTGAAGTTCCCGGTCGATCGCGCCAGCCTGTCGCCCGAAGCCCAGTCGCGGCTGATGGACTTCGTCCAGAAGCTGAAGAGCGACAACCGCAACGTCTATGTCGAGATCCAGGGCCACACGGACTCGACCGGCTCGCCGAACTTCAACAAGAAGCTGGGCGAAGACCGTGCCGAAGCCGTGCGCCTGTTCATGAACAAGCAGGGCGTGGCGCTGAACCGGATGTCGACCATCTCCTATGGCGACGAGGCCCCGGTGGCTCCGAACAACACCAAGGACGGCCGGGCCCAGAACCGCCGCGTGGTGGTGATCGTCCTGGCCTAACCCAGGGCTTTGACCGGGTGGGGGCCGCATCAAGCGGCCCCTTCACTCCGACCGGGCGCCTGGGCGCCCGTGACGTCCCCCTGGCGCCGGTTTCTGCGCGGGATGTCTGCGAGGGGGCTGACGCGCTCCATGGGATGGAGATCGCGAGCGTCGCCCCTGCAATTCTCAGCCTAAAAAGATGTAAGGTTTTGGCTCGGCTTCGGAGCCGGGATTAGCCGCTCCTGGAGCGCGTTCCGTAAAATTGGATCCGGTTTGCGGTCCGGAAGCGCCCCAGCGTACGGGCGCCTAGCGTCCGTCGGGGTGGCCCGCTACCGGGACGCGCGAGGTCACCAGGTCGCCCCAGCGCCATTCGCCGCCGCCCATGGCCAGCCGCGTGCCCGGACCATCGCCCAGCGACAGCAGGATCAGGCCGTGCACGCGTTCGGCGCGGCAGGCGGCCGGCGCGAAGCCCACCTCCCACATGATGGCCTCGCGCACCGCCGCCAGGCCCTTGCCGTCCTCGCCGGTGTTCAGCACCCAGTCGCCGTTCCAGACCAGGATGGCTTTCTTGTTCACGCGGGTGGCCGGGGCCACGGCGGCCTGGACCAGCGGATCCTTGCGCAGGGCGCGCTGCAGCCAGCGGGCCATGTCGCAGGCGCCGCCGGGTGGGCCCGACTCGGCGGTGGCGGCGCCGGCGATCTCGGCGTCGCTCAGGCCGGGCATGGTGTCCACGCCCGGAGTGTCGTCCGAGGCCAACTCGGCCGAGGGGGCCGTCGGCGTATGCCGGAACATGGCGTGATGTTCGGTGGGCTTGGCGTGGGTCGGCTTGGGCTTGGCCGGCGTCGGCTTGGCCTCGACCGCGGCGTGGGGCGAGGCGGGCGGCGCCGGCGGAGCCGGGGGCTGCAACAGCGACAGGGTGATCGGCGGCGGCGGCGCGGGTTCGGGCGGGGATGCGGCGTAGGCGGCGAACAGGGCGATCGCGGCCAGGCCGTGGCAACCGACGCTGGCCGCGGTGGCGAGCGCGCGGCGGCGCGCAGCCTTGCGGCGGCGCGTTTCAGCCGGTGACGGCAGCTGGGGAGCGGGGCCGGCGAGGTCGGTCATGCGGCCGTCCCAAATGCGCCCAGGGATGCGCCTTCCGGCGCGGTCCACTGCTCTGGTTGTCGTGTCGGCGAACGCCCGTGCATCGAGAATCCCAAAGCTAAGCCAAGGCCTTAGCTCCGTGGCTAAGACCATGGCGCTGCGTCAGGATCGTGGCGCCGGAGCGCTGAAGGGAGCCTGCCCGCCGTCGCGCGCCCATCCGCCGCACACAGCTTGGCCGTACGGAAATGGCCGAAATGGGCGTCTGAAGCGGCGCAATTTGCGCGCTGATCAGGTAAAAAGGCGCGCGGGCGGGCGCGGCATGAGCGGCATGAGGAGGTTCTCATGGCCGGCTGGTTTGGGCGCGGCGCGTTGGAGCAGGGATCGCTCGACTTCGGTGCGGGCGACGGGGTGGACGGCGCGGCGCCGACGCAGCCCTGGTGGGACCGGCTGTTCTTCGCCATCAAGCCGCCGTCCGAACTGCTGCCGGCGATCGAGCGCTTGGCGGAGGGCGAGCGTCGCGGCTGGGCGCTGAAGGGACGGCCGCTGATCCCCGGCCGGCTGCACGCGACCCTGTTCGCCTTTCCGCTGCGGCGCGGCGTGCCCGCCGAACTGCTGAACCTGCTGGGCCGGGTGGCGGCGGATATCTCGACCCCGCCGTTCCGGGTGCGGTTCAGCCACGCCAAGAGCTATTCGGGGCCCAAGCGCAGCCACGCCTTCGTTCTGCACGGCGACGGGGCGGAGACGGCGGGGCTGATGGCGTTCCAGGCCCGGCTGCACGCGACCCTGGTCCGCCACGGCTGCGCCCCCGACTGGCCGATGCGCTACGACCCGCACCTGACCCTGCTCTACGATCACCGGGTGGTGAGCGAGCACGCCGTTGAGCCGGTGAGCTGGACAGTGGAGGATTTCGTCCTGGTCCACAGCCTGGTCGGCCGCACCCAGCACGTCGAATGCGGGCGCTGGCCGCTAAGGGGCGGCGCGGCGGTGCATTAGTGGGCAGGGTCGGTTTGCACCTCAAGCTGCGGACGAGCCGTCGTAGGCGCGGGTCCTGGCGGTGGGGTGTAGGCGCAGGCATGGATCGAAGCCGCGGCCGTGCTGGGGGCGTAGTCGATCATGCTGGCGCGGTTCTGGCCAGGGCCGTTGCGCCGCGGGCAGGCTTCGCGCGGAACCCAGTCGGTCTTGACCTCGAGCGCGGAGATGTCGACGCCGTAGCCGAACTGAAGCGCCAGCAGGACCTCGCTCATCACAGCCTCAGACAGCGCGTCGACGGGGTAGGTGCTGGCGTAGTTGCCGAAGCTGGGGTCCAGTCGCCAGCCGCGCTCGGTCAGCTTGTGGACGCGGTCAGCCGTCAGCACGTGGGCCAGCGACGGTTGCAGGCGTGCTCCGGCGGCCTCGCAGCGCAGGACCTTAGGCTCCGGTCGGCGACATTGAACATACCTGTCGCCGTCCCACACCGTGACGACCAGCTCTCGGCCTCGGCTGTGGGAGGTTGCGAGTTCGCGCAGGCCGTCGTTAAGGCGCACCATTACGCTTTCCGGCGAGGCCCAGCCGGTGGTCAGGCTAAGCAGAGCCGCCGCCATCGCCATCCTGGCCAGCACGGTTTTCACTGAGCGCGCCACCCGCATTCCCCTCAATAGTTCCCTCTTTGTTCGGTAAATCGGGCCGCGTTGATCGTCAAGTGTATTGGCAAAAATACATGCTTTGCGCGTGCCTCAGTTGGCCAGGCGGTCGATCACCAGGTCCAGCAGGGCGCGCAGGCGGCGCAGGCGCCGCAGGTCGCGGTGGTAGCCGATATAGGTGTCGCGGCCGGGTGGGTCTTCGCCGAGGTCCAGCCGCACGATGCCCGGCGTGGCGTCGCCCAGCGGCCGCGGCAGCACCGCCAGCCCGGCGCCGTGGGCGCAGAGATTGGCCTGGACCTGGCGGTTGTTGCTGCGGAAGGCGATCTCGGCGCGGGGCAGGACGCGGCGCAACCAGGTGGCGTCGGGCATGGCGGCGAAGGCCTGGTCCATGGTGACAAGCGCTGTGCCGGCCCCATCGCCGCGCGTGGGTGGAGCCATGCCGGCCGGGGCGTAGAGGCCATAGGGCATGTGCAGCAGCCGGCGCGAGATCACCTCCGGCTCGTCGAAGGGCGTGATCCGGAACACCAGGTCGGCCTCGCGCCGGGCCAGGCTGTAGAGCCTGGGATCGGTCAGCAGCTCGACGCAGACCCGGGGGTGGCGGGCGCCGAACTCGGCCAGCACCGGCGCCAGCACGTGGGCGCCGAACCAGTCGGAGGAGGACAGCCGCAGCATCCCCTCCAACTGGGCGTCGCGGCCGGCGAGCTGGCGTTGGAAGGCCAGCACCTCCTCCTCGATGCGCTCGGCGTGGGTGCGCACGGTCTCGCCCTCGTCGGTGAGGACGAAGCCCTCGCGGGTGCGCTGGAACAGGGTCTGGCCGAGCGCCGCTTCCAGCGCGCGCAGGCGGCGGCCCATGGTGGGCTGGGTCTGGCCCAACTGGCGCGCGGCGGCTCCGAGCGTGCCGGCGCGGGCGATGGCCAGGACCACGCGCAGATCGCTCCATTCCATGCGGCGGGTCCGGTTCTGTTCAAACAGAAACGCATGGATATCGTGCGCCAGCTTTCATTTCCATGCGGGATTGGCGGGCGCATCCTTCCCCAGCCAAGAGGAGTCCCGCCATGGCCGCCGCGTCCGCCGCCCCAACCGCCCTCATGAAGGCCGCCGTGCTGGAAAGCCACGGCCAGCCGCTGCGCATCGCCAGCCTGTCGCGGCCGCAGCCGGGACCGGGCGAGGTGCTGGTGCGCCTGCACGCCAGCGCGGTGAACCCGCTGGACGTGAAGGTGGCCGACGGCGCCGCGGCCCACGCCCGCCAGCCGGCGCCGGCGGTGCTGGGCATCGACGGGGCCGGCGTGGTCGAGGCGGTCGGCTCCGGCGTGACGGCGTTTCGCAAGGGCGACGAGGTCATGGGGATGCTCGGCGGCGTCGGCGGCCTGCAGGGTACGCTGGCCGGCTTCGTGGCGGTGAACGCCGAGCTGCTGGGCCCCAAGCCCGCCAACCTGTCGTGGCGCGAGGCGGCGGCCCTGCCGTTGGTGTTCATCACCGCCTGGGAGGGCCTGGTCGACCGGGCCAGGGTGCACGCCAGCCAGAAGGTGCTGGTGCACGGCGGCGGCGCGGGGGTGGGCTATGTCGCCGTCCAGATCGCCAAGGCGTTCGGGGCCGAGGTCTACGCCACCGACTCCGAGCCCAAGCGCGCCGCGATCGAGCAACTGGGCGCGGTGTTCATCGATCGTAACGAGGCGGTGGAGGCGTTCGTGCAGCGCCACACCGGCGGCGAGGGCTTCGACCTGGTCTACGACACCGCCGGCGGGGCGGCGCTGGACAACGGCTTCAAGGCGGTGCGCCGGTTCGGCCACGTGATCAGCTGCCTGGGTTGGGGGACGCATGCGCTCGCGCCGCTGTCGTTCAAGGCCGGGACCTATTCGGGCGTCTTCACCCTGGAGCCGCTGCTGACCGGCGTCGGCCGCAAGCATCACGGCGAAATCCTGCACGAGGCGGCCAAGCTGGCCGAGGCCGGCAAGGTCGCGCCGCTGGTGGACCCGCGCCGCTTCACGCTGGAGAGCGTGGGGAAGGCCTATCAGCTGATCCGCGACCGCGGCGCGCGGGGCAAGCTGGTGGTGGAGATCGGGGATGAGCGGCTTTAAAAAACCAGAGCCGGAATAAAAAAAAAGCCCGGAGCCGAAGCTCCGGGCGCTGAGGGTCTAGGGGCTTGGAGCCTCGCGATCAGGCGGCGGTCTTCAGCGAGGCGATGTCGATGACGAAGCGGTACTTCACGTCGTTCTTCAGCATCCGCTCGTAGGCTTCGTTGACCGACTGGATGTCGATCATCTCGATGTCGCTGACCACGCCGTGCTCGGCGCAGAAGTCGATCATCTCCTGGGTCTCGGCCATGCCGCCGATGCCCGAGCCGGAGACGCTCTTGCGGCCGAAGATCAGGCTGGAGCCGCTGAGCGGGGGCTCGATCTCGGTGATCACGCCCACCATGCACATGGTCCGGTCGCGCTTGAGCAGGGCCATGTAGGGATTGGGGTCGTGCGGCACCGGGATGGTGTTGAGCAGGAAGTCGAAGCTGTTGGCCGCCTTGGCCATGGCCTCGGCGTCGCGCGAGACCAGCACCTCGTCGGCGCCCAGGCGGGTGGCGTCCTTGCCCTTTTCCGGCGAGGTGGTGATCATCACCACGCGGGCGCCCAGCGCCTTGGCGAACTTGACCCCCATGTGGCCGAGGCCGCCCAGGCCGATCACGCCGACCTTCTGGCCGGGGCCGACCTTCCAGTGGCGCAGCGGCGAGTAGGTGGTGATGCCGGCGCACAGCAGCGGGGCCACGGCCTTGAGGTCCATGTGGCCGGGCACCTTCACCACGAACCGCTCCTCGACCACGATCTGGTCGGAGTAGCCGCCGAAGGTGAGCTGCTCGCCGCCCCGCTCGGTGGCGTTGTAGGTCCAGGTCGGGCCTTCCTCGCAGTACTGCTCCAGGTCGTCGTTGCAGGCCGAGCAATGGCGGCAGCTATCGACCATGCAGCCGACGCCGGCGAAGTCGCCGACCTTCAGGGTCTTGACGTGCTCGCCCACGGCGACGACGCGGCCGACGATCTCGTGGCCCGGCACCATGGGATAGAGGCTGTTGCGCCAGTCGTTGCGGGCCTGGTGCAGGTCGGAGTGGCAGATGCCGCTGTAGAGGATCTCGATCTGCACGTCGTGCGGACCGGGATCGCGGCGCTCGAAGCTGAACGGAACCAGCGGGGAGTGGGCGTCGTGGGCGGCGTAGCCGCGAACCTGGATCATGGGTTCAATCCTTTCAACAAAGGGCGACCGTGCAGGGGCGCTGGACGACGGAGGCGGCAGGTACGGGCATATGGCCCGAGGGACGGGGCGGGCGCAGGCGGGGAGGCCTGACCGAAGCGTCTTCCTTGCTGGCTTGGCGTCCGTAGGGGGCGTCGGGGACGGTGTGGGCTGCGTTTAGGCCGTTGGGGCGGCAGCGACAAACTTGTTTTCCGGGATGGGCTAATGAGGATAATTCATCAATCATGGTCCAGCCCAACCTCTCGCACCTGTCGATCTTCGCCGCGGTGGCCCGCCACAACAGCTTCCAGCGCGCGGCGGTGGAGGCGGGGATGTCGAGCTCGGCGGTCAGCCACGCCATCCGCGGTCTGGAGGAGCGGCTGGGCGTGGCGCTGTTCAACCGCACCACCCGCAGCGTGGCCCTGACCGAGGCGGGCCAGCGCTTGCTCGAACGGCTGCAGCCGGCGCTGCGCGACGTGGGCGATGCGCTGGAGGAGATGAACAGCTTTCGCGCCACGCCGACCGGCACGCTCAGGGTCAACACTTCGCGGCCGGGCGCCTGGAGCGTGATCGCCCCGCTCATGCCGCGCTTCCTGGAGGCCTATCCCGACATCCACCTGGAGATGGTCGCCGAGGACGGGCTGGTGGACATCGTCGCCGGCGGCTTCGACGCCGGGGTGCGGCTGCACGAGAGCGTGCCCGAGGACATGGTGGCCGTGCGCATCAGCCCACCCACGCGCATGGTGGTGGTGGGCGCGCCCGACTATTTCCGCCGCTTCGGCGAGCCCAAGCATCCCGACGCGCTGCAGGACCACGCCTGCATCCGCTACCGCTTCGTCAGCGGGCGCATCTATCGCTGGGAGTTCGAGAAGGACGGCGCGACGCTGGAGGTGGACGTGCGCGGGCGGCTGACCCTGGGCGATCCCCACCTGTGCGTGCGGGCGGCGGCGGACGGGCTGGGCCTGGCTTTCGTGTTTGAGGACCTGGCGGAAGCGGAACTGGCCGAGGGGCGGCTGGTGCGGACGCTGGAGGACTGGTGCCCGCCGTTTCCGGGCTTCATGCTGTACTACCCGCGCCAGCGGCGCATGTCCTCGGCGCTGCGGGCCTTCATCGACATGGCGCGCTCGTCGTGAACCGTGGAACCGGGCCGTGGAACCGGCCGCGACCTGGGCTATGAACGGCGTCCACCGCAAGGGAGCTCGACATGGCCGACGCGCCGACCACCATCTACGGCATCAAGGCGTGCGACACGATGAAGAAGGCGCGGACCTGGCTGGAGGACCGCGGCGTGGCCTACGCCTTCCACGACTACAAGACCCAGGGGATCGACCGCGCGCGGCTGGAAGGCTGGGCCGCGGCGGTGGGCTGGGAGACGCTGCTGAACCGCTCGGGCACGACCTTCCGCAAGCTGCCCGACGCCGCGCGCGCCGAGCTGGATCAGGCCAAGGCGATCGGGCTGATGCTGGAACAGCCCTCGATGATCAAGCGGCCGGTGCTGGAAATCGAGGGCGGGCTGCTGGTGGGGTTCAAGCCGGAGGCCTACGCGGTCCGCTTCGGCGGGTGATTTCGCGCCCCGCTAGCCCGACGGGCCAGGCCCGTCAGCGCTTAGTGCGAAGGCCAAAAAAAAGGCCCCGCCGAAGCGAGGCCGAAGTTCATAGGGAGGAAACGCCCAGAAGCTGGGCGAGGCGGCATTTGGTATGATCATTGGCTAAAGGCAACCCCGGTAACAAAAATTTCGCAGGGTGAGACGGCGCGCCGTACACCGGCGGTCGAAAAATCCGGGCTTTGCGGTTGCCGCAACTGTCGGCTGTGGCGCCGCTGTCAGTAGGCATGGGGCGATCTGGACGCTGGCGCGGGATGAGCGGGTGGGGATGCGCCCCGCTCAGCCGCCGGCGGTCGCGCCCTCGTGTGGCAGCTCGCCGCCGTGGGTGGAGTCCAGGGTCACGGTGGCCTTGCGGTCCAGCTTGCCCCAGCCGACCACCGGGCCGCGCACGGCGGTGACCACCGCCTTGATCACCACGTTGTACATCAGCTGGCGGTAGCCGAAGCGCTGAACCGGCAGCCAGCCCAGGCTGCCCCAGGGCGCGTCGCGCTCCATGGCCATGCCCAGGGCCGCGGCCGACAGGTCGACCAGCACGAAGGCGCCCCAGTACAGCAGGGTCTGGCTCAACAGCTGGTGGTCCCATTCGCTGGGGTGCGAGAACCAGTCGAGGATGGCCCAGAACAGGCTGAAGATCACCGCCGCGTCCACCAGCGGCGCCACCAGGGCCAGGAAGATCTGGAACACCCAGACCTGGGGCAGGGCGACCAGGCCCAGCAGCGGGCGCTGGATTTCCAGCATGGCGCCGCGATGCTTCCACATGCATTGCAGGGTGCCGAACGACCAGCGGAAGCGCTGCTTGAGCAGGCCCTTCATGGTCTGGGGCGCCTCGGTGTAGGCGCGCGCCTCGGGATCGAACATGACCTTCCAGCCGGCGCGCTGCACCGCCAGGGTCAGGTCCTGGTCCTCGGCCAGGGTGTCGTGCGGGAAGCCGCCGAGCGCCTCGACGGCCGTGCGCCGCCAGGCCCCGACCGCGCCGGGCACCACGGTGATCACGCCCAGCGCCGACAGGGCGCGCCGCTCCAGGTTCTGGGCGGTGACGTATTCCAGCGCCTGCCACTTGGTGATCAGGTTGACGGCGTTGCCCACCAGGGCGTTGCCGGCTACCGCGCCCACCTTGGGATCGTCGAACCAGGCGGCCAGGGCGCCGATGGTGTCGGCGGGGAACTGGGTGTCGGCGTCCAGCGCCACGATGATCTCGCCCCGCGCCGCCGCCAGGCCACGGTTCAGCGCCGCCGCCTTGCCGCCGTTGGCGAAGCTCATCAGTTGCACCCGCGGATTGGCCCCAAAGGCGGCCTGGACCCGCTCGGCGGTGGCGTCCTTGGAGCCGTCGTCCAGCACCAGCACCTCGAGCTCACGCCAGGACGACTGCAGGATGCGCTTCACCGAGGCGACGATCACCGCCTCCTCGTTGAAGCAGGGGATCAGCACGCTCACCAGCGGGCGGGTATGTTCGGCGTCATAGGCAGGCGCGGGCCGCTTGGGCGCGCGCACCCGGTGCACGATGGCGAGGGTGGCGAGGAACAGCAGCCGCGACATGCCCAGCACGATGGCGCTGACGAACAGCACGGTGATGCCCTTGTCGAAGTCGCGCACGATGGAGAAGGCGGTGCGGTCGAGCATCAGCTGGCCCTGCTCCTCGCGGGTGGGCGGCATGGCCTGGGCGGGGCTGAGGCCGGCCAGGTCGGCCACGGTGACCAGGCGGTAGCCGCGGGCGCGGATGGCGTCGATCAGGTGGGGCAGGGCGGCGATGGTGCGGCTGCGGTCGCCGCCGGAATCGTGCAGCAGCACGACGTTGCCGGCGGTCTCGGGATTGGTGTCGTTGAGCCGGTCCAGCGTGCGCTGGACGATCAGGGTGGCGTCGGGCCGCTTCCAGTCGTCCGGGTCGATCTTCAAGCCGACGCTGAGATAGCCCAGGTCGCGCGCGGTCAGCAGCGGCGCCACCTCGCGCGGGGTCGAGGGCGAGGCGTCGCCCAGGTAGGGCGGCCGGAAGAAGCGCATGGTGTGGCCGGTGATGACCTGGAACAGGCGCTGGGTCAGGTTCAGCTCGAGGCTGACCTGGGCGTTGGAGACGGTGGCGATGTTGGGGTGGGTATAGGTGTGGCTGCCGACGATGTGGCCGGCGGCCAGCTCGCGCTGCACCAGGTTCGGCCAGGCCTCCATGTTTTCGCCGATGACGAAGAAGGTCGCCGGCGCGTTCTTCTCCTTCAGGATCTTCAGGATCTGCGGCGTCCAGCGCGGGTCGGGGCCGTCGTCGAAGGTCAGCGCGATCTCCTTGGGCCGCGCGCCGATGCGCTGCACCACATAGGCGGTCGGGATCTTCTGGAACTGCTCGTCGGTGATCAGGCCCATGGCCTTGTCGGTGGTCAGGTCGCGCAGGCCCGGGGCGGGGGTGGCGGTGGGGTTCAGCACCTCGCCGGTGCCGTTGAAATCCACGTCCGGGGCGGGCGGCAGGACGCGCAGGTCGTCGACCCTGGCCTCGCCATAGGGCTTGCCGAGCACCTTCCATACCGAGGGGTCTTCCGAGCCCATGCGCCACAGGGCGTAGCCGCGCGGCCGCCAGGCGTCGGCGACGTGGACCTGATTGTACAGGGTGGTGCCGTCGAGGAACCAGACGGTGTGCGGCTGGCCGTCCTCGTCGGCGTAGTCGAAGGTCGGGTTCAGGGCGGCGCGGTCGTAGACGATCTTGGAGCCGGCGTCCTGCGCGGTCAGGGTCGCCTCGTGGAAGGTGACCACGTCGGCGTGGGCGCCCTTCTGCCAGTCGTAGCCGAAGGCCCCAAGCGCCAGGATGGTCTTGTTCGGGTCCAGCATGGCCATGTTCTCGGCCAGGTGATGGTCGAACCAGCCCTGGCTGGCGGCCGGACCCGGATCGCCGGTCCAGTAGTGCTCGTCATAGGCCATCAGCACGATGGTGTCGGCGGCCTTGCCCAGGGCCTTGATCGGCCAGTCGGGATCGTCGAACGGCGCAGTGACCCAGATCTCGCGCCCGCTCGGATTGAAGGCGGCGTTGGCCTCGGCGATGAAGCTCGGATAGGCCTTCAGCCCCGCCGGCGACATGTTCTCCAGGTCGAAGACGTAGCCGGCGAAGCCGCGCGACTTGGCGGTGGCCAGCAGGTTGGCGATCAGGGCGTGGCGGGCGGCGGGGTTGGTCAGCAGCCGGTCGGCCAGCTTGCCATTCCACAGCTTGTTGGCGGCGTTGTGCACCAGCGGCATCACCGAGGGGCGATGCGGGGCGGCGGCGATCAGCTTGTCGGCGCGCACGTCGCTGGTGACGTCGATATCGCCGGCGGCGTCCTTGAGCCCCACCCACTGCGGCGAGACCACGTCGAGCTGGGCCACGTGATCGGCCAGGGATTCGCGGCTGATCTCGTCCCAGCTGACATAGAAGCCGATGGACAGGGGGCGCGTGCGCGTGCCCCGCGCGTCGGCGGGCCGGTGCGGCGTGCGGGTCCAGGCCGGGTGCTTGGGCCACAGCTCGGTGCGGTCGGCCAGCGCGTGGATGACGTGCGGGTTGGCGAAGGTTACGCCGGGGATACGCGGCGCGAAGGCCAGGGTGGCGACGAAGGCTCCCAGAATCGCAAACAGGGCGGCGAGCAGCAGCCCGACGCCCAGGCCGGCCCGGCGAGCCCGCCGGCCGGACGGATCATGGAACACTAGGTTGGTCATGGTCTCGCTACGCGCAGGTCGACGCTAAGACTAGGCGTCTAATCCCCTCGGACCCGCTGCGCACACCTTACGACATTGTAGGCTGCGGCGCTCGCGACAAAAAGCCTGTTCCCACAAGGGTTTGAGGCGCTATGCCAAATTATCGCAGGCGCGCGGGCCCCCGTTCGAGGTTACGCAGGCTGGTCTCTGGCTCTACAGTCGAGACCGGTCCGCTCGCGCGGCCCGCAGCCCGCGTGTTGGGCGAATACAATCGGGAATATTCCCAAGGTTGGGTCAAGCGGTGACCGAGACAAGCGCGCCTCGAAGCGGCCACATGTTTGTCGGCGTGGAAACAACCGCGCCGGTTCAGCCGATTCGCGCGCGGTTCGGAGCGGCCCTTGTCCTAGACGTTTCTGCTCTGAGAAACATCTTTTTCGGCGCGCTGATGCTGATGACGGTCACGGTGCTGATCGGACGTCCCACGGTGTTCAGCGACACGGACGATTATTATAGCCAGGGCCACAGTGTGGTGCGGGCGTTGCAGCGCTGGGTGCAAAAGGCCAAGCCGCCGTTCGACCTGTCGGAAGCCCATTACCGGCTGACCAATCCCGAGGCGGCCGACGAGGAGCCCGAGCATAACCAGGACGGGGCCCGCTCGGTCTATTACGGCGTCCTGCTCTATGCGACCCAGGCGATCGGATCGCTGTGGCTGCTGGCGGGGATACAGGCCCTGGCGGCCGCGGCGCTGGTGCGGCTGCTGTGGCGGCGGGTGGCCCAGAGTGCGGGCCTTGGGGGTGGAAGCGATCGCGGCTACCTGCTGGCCATGGCGGCGCTGAGCCTGGGTTCGAGCCTGCCGGTGTTCACCGGCTTCGCCATGCCCGACGTGTTCGCCGGCTTCGCCGCGGTGACCACGGTGCTGGTGGTGATCTATGGCGACAGCTTCGGCCGCTGGAGTAAGGCCGGGCTGTGGCTGCTGCTGGCGGCCTGCATCAACTTCCACGGGTCCAACCTGCCGACCAGCCTGGGCGTCACCGCGCTGGGCCTGTTCGGCCTGGCGCTGATGAAGACCGACTGGAAGAAGCTGGCGTTCCGCGCCGGCTTCGTGCTGAGCGCGGCGGTCGTGGCCCTGATGGCGGCCAAGGCCTATGGCCTGGCGGTGCGGCTGCGTACCGGCGACGAGCTGGGCCGGCCGCCGTTTCTGACCGCGCGGGTGCTGGCCGACGGGCCGGGCCGGGCCTATCTGGCCCACGTCTGCGGCCAGAGCCCGCCGCCGTTCCAGGTCTGCGCCTTCCGCCGCCTGCCGCTGAACAATACCGAGGACATCCTGTGGGCCGACGAGCCCGAATTGGGCATCTTCAACAGCTCCGAATATCCGGTGCGGCTGCGGCTGGTGCATGAGGACGCGCGCTTCGCCCTGGCCGCGGTGCTGTACCAACCGGGCCAGGAGTTGGTGGCGGCGCTGAAGAACTGGGGCGCCCAGCTGTCGTCGTTCGACCTCGGCGAGAGCCTGAAGGACCCAGGCTATTACCTGGCCGACCCCTATTGGAAGACCACCCACCTGCCGCGGCTGATCCAGGGGACCGGCCACTGCGACCCGGAGCAGGGGAATTGCGCCGTGCGCGCGCCGAGGAACGGCCTGTCTGGGCTGTTCGTGCTGACCGCGGGGCTGGGGCTGCTGGCGGCGGCGGCGTGCGTCGCGCGCCACCTGCTGGCCGGTCGCGGGCGTGAGTTGAAGGCCGATCTCGGCGTGTGGGCGGCGAGCCTGCTGATCCTGGCCGTGCCGATCAACGCGGCGGTGTGCGGGATGCTGTCGGGCCCGTTCGCCCGCTACCAGATGCGCATGCTGTGGCTGATCCCGCTGGCGGCGATGCTGCTGGTGGCGCTGATGCGGCGCGCGCGGCGGGCCTGAGGCAGGCGGCGCCTATGGTTGACCCGCACCTTTGCGGGTGGCCAGCATCATGCCCCACGACCCGGTGTCATAGCTGGCGGCTTCGATCCCGCAGCGCCGAGGGGGGCCATCATGTTGCTTTCAGATGTTGCATCCATCGCCACGGCGATTAGCGGGTTCTCGGTTACGGCATCCCTGATCTATGTCGCAATTCAAACCCGACAAAGCGCGCGCCACACAAGAGCTCTGATCCATCAAGGCACGGCTGCTCGAACCATAACGCTCCTGCTCGGATTGATGAACGCAGATAATGCCGCCGCATGGATCGAGGGAAATGGGGGAACGCCTACGCCAGAATTGATAAAGCAGCGGCAGTTTTATTGTCATTGCAGCACCGCCATGATTGCGATGGAGGACTATTTCAGCCAGCACGATGACGGTCTTCTAAGCGATGAGCAGTTCTCCAGGGGCTGCCAGAGCTTTCGTGGGCTGCTCAAGGAACCTGGGCTGCGGGCCTACTGGCTGAAGCAGCGAGAGGTGATGACCAAGGCGGCGCCCCGCTACTGCGCGTTTATCGACAGTCTTTGCGCCGAGCAGACGACGCCGCCAGATAACCGCGATCAAGCCGGAACGTAGGTCAGCCTGATCGCGTCCTCGCCGACCAGATCGCTGGCCACGAGGCGCAGCGGCGGCCGGGCGGCGGCGAAGAACGGCTTGCCGCGACCCAGCACGACCGGGCGCAAGTAGATGCGATACTCATCGATGAGTCCAAGGTCGGTCAGGCTCCGGGCGAGGTCTGGTCCGCCGACCTCGATCTCACCGACGCGTTCGGCCTTCAGCCTGCGTATCGCCGCCTCGAGGTCGCCCTCGACCAGCGTGGCGTTGGGGCCGACAGACTTCAGCGTGCGCGACACGACCCACTTCGGCTGATTTCGCCACGCCGCCGCGAAGTCGTGCGCCTCCGCGCCCCAGTCAGGCTGGTCTTCGTCCCAGTAACGCATGGTCTCGTAGAGGCCGCGGCCGTAGATGCTGCCTGTCAGCTCGCGCGCTTGCTCGATGAAGTGACGAAACAGCTTGGGCCCGGGTGCAAATGCCAGGTGGTCGACATAGCCGTCCAGGGACTGGTTTATTCCGAAGACGAGTTTCGCATGCTGCAAATCTCCATCCCAGGATTTTCGCAATAGCTCGAACGGCCGTGACGTGGAAGCCAGGCTTGCAACACGGCGCGGCGGGCGGCGCCCTACGAGGACGCGCCTTCGCCGAGCCAGCCCTTGGCCCGCACCTCGGCGACGCTGGTGCGGGCCACGGGCGCGGTGACGCCGTTCTTGAGGATCAGGCGCAGGTTGCGACCGTCGCGTTCGGCGCCGGCGACGGCCCGGTCGGCCACCCACCAGGAGCGATGCACGCGCAGTCCCGCGCCTCCGGCCAGCGCCGCCTGGGCCTGGCTGAAGGTCGCCAGCACCAGGTGCGAGCCCTGGGCGGTGTGCACCCGCACGTAGTGGTCCTCCATCTGCAGGCACAGCACGTCCTGCGGCCGGGCCGCGAGCAGGCCCAGGGCAGGGCGTACGGCGGCGCTGGCCTCGGCCTCGGCGCGCTGCAAGGCGCGCTGGCGGCGGTGCAGGCCGAGCCAGGCGAAGGCGAAGCTGGCCGGCTCGGCGATCAGCAGGCCCTCGCCGTACCACTTGGCCGGCGTCATGTAGCGCGACAGGAACGGCCAGAGCGCTTGAGCCAACAGGATGTTGACCAGGGTGACCGGCGCCATGGCCACGGCGGCGACCCCGGCGATCGACAGCCACAGCAGCGGCCCGCGCTCGAACCGGGCGATGGCCAGGCGCACGCCGGTTCCGATCACCGCCACCGCCGTCCAGGCGCAGGGCAACTGGAACGCCAGCCGCTGCCAGAACGGCCCGTTCAGATAGCTGCCATAGGGCCCGATCACGGCCAGGAACACGCCAAGCGCCGAGGCGATGGCGAAGTCCTGCCCCCATCCGGCCCACAGGCCCCGATCCCGATCCTGTCCCGTCGTCCCCCACTGCATGGAGACGAGCTATAGCGCAGTTCGCCGGGCTGCGAACCCGTTCGCCCGTTCGCGAAACCCAGGTGGCGCAAGGCGCGCCGGACAGCGATCAGGTCGAGGTCCGTTCATTGGAGGGATCCCCTTGCGCCTGTCCTCGCTGTTCGCCGCCGCCCTCGCCGCGGCCCTGATCTCCACGCTCGTTCCCACGCTCGCCTGGGCCGGAGTGGGCTTCCAGCATTTCACCATCCCCGACCCAGGCGGCGGCGCGCCGCTGGAGGTGGGGGTCTGGTATCCGACCGATGCGCCCGGCCACCCACAGCCGATCGAGCTCGACACTCAGACGGTGGCCGCGGACGCGCCGGTGAGGGGCCACGACCTGCCGCTGATCGTCATGTCCCACGGCCACGGCGGCTCCTTCGCCGGCCATCACGACACCGCCGAGGCCTTGGCGGAGGCCGGCTTCGTGGCCGCCGCGGTGACCCACAACGGCGACAGCTGGCAGGACGCCAGCCGCGTCGCCCACCTGGAAGACCGGCCGCGCCAGCTCGAAGCCCTGGCCGACTACATGCTGAGCCGCTGGGCCGACCACGGCCGCCTGCAGCCGGATCGCATCGGCGCGTTCGGGTTCTCGGCCGGTGGCTTCACCGTGCTGGCCCTGGCCGGCGGCGAGCCGGACCTGAGCCGCTTCGCGACGCACTGCCGCGCCTATCCGGATTTCGCCGACTGTCGCATCATCGGCCACGCCAAGGTCGACATCTCAACGCCGCGGGTCTGGGCCCACGATCCGCGGGTGAAGGCCGTGGTCTCGGCCTCGCCGGCCGTGGGCTTCGCCTTCGGCAGGGCCGGCCTGTCGAAGCTGACGGCCAAGGTGCAGCTGTGGCGCGGCGAGGACGACCCGGTGCTGCCCAACCCCTATTACGCCGAGGCGGTGCGCCAGGACCTGCCCACCCCGCCGGAGATGCATGTCGTGCCCCATGTGGGCCACTACGACTTCATCACCCCCTGTCCCGCCAGCATGGCCGAGCGCCTGCCGGAGATCTGCGCCCACGAGCCCGGCTTCGACGAGTTGGCCTTCCACCAGGGCTTCAACCGCGAGGTGGTGCGCTTCTTTCGGGCTTCACTGGGCGGCGGCCAACCCGCAGGGCGAGGCGCGATCTCAGCTCCGTGAGCCCCACGCGAAGCTGGTTCATGCCGCGAGCGGAGCGCTGATGTAAGATGGCGGCGTGATGAGGGCGCGCGCGATGGTCCGTTGGACGTGGATCCGGCTGGTGGCGATCTTGCTGGGCGCAATCAGCGTCTCGGCCAGCCAGGCGCCTGCGCCTCAAGGTCCAGCGTCCCAGACGCCCGCGCCCCACAGGCCAGCTCGCTTGTCGGTGGTGGTGCTGGGGTCCGGCGGGCCGGGCGCCACCGGGCGGGCGTCCACCTGCTTCCTGGTCGAGGTGGACGGGACGCCGCGCATCCTGGTCGACGCCGGTCCAGGCTCGTTCGCACGGCTGGGCGAGACCGGCCTGTCGCTGGCCAGGACCGATGTAGTGCTGCTGACCCATCTGCACGCCGATCACGCGGGCGAACTGCCCGGCCTGTTCAAGGCGCGGGCGGTGGAGGTGCGTGCGCCGATCACCTTCCACGTCTTCGGGCCGGACGGTCATAAAGGCCAGGGGGGCGACGCCAGCTTCCCCTCGACCCGCCGCTTCATCGACCTGCTGTTCGGTCCCGAGGGGGCGTTCGCCTACCTGCCCGACTTCGCCGGCCAGATGAGCTTCGACACCAAGAACCTGCCGATCGACCCCAAGGCGGTGCGCCATCCCGCGGTGATCTATCGCGAGGGCGGCCCTGCGGGCGAACTGACGATCCGAGCCATCGCGGGACATCACCGCGACGCCCCGGCCGAGATCTACCGCATCGACTATGGTGGTCGCAGCGTGGTGTTTACGGGCGATATTGATGCGCAGGGGCACGACAACCTGAAGACCATCGCCAGCGGCGCCTCGCTACTGGTGTTCGACACCGTGGTGCTGGACCCCCCGCGCTCGCCGTCGATCCTCTACACCCTGCATACCGCGCCGGGCGACATCGGCCGCATCGCCAAGGCCAGCGGCGTCCACGCCCTGCTGCTCGCCCACCTGTCGCCGACCATCGACGCCAACCGGGCCGCGGTCGAGGCCTCGATCCGCGCGTCCTTCGCGGGGCCGGTGCGGTTCGCCGAGGACAAGGCGAGGGTGGAGCCGTAGCCAGAGGGGCATGGACGTTGCCGGTGGGGGCGTGACATCCTTGCGTTGTACGTGGCGGGAGGGGTGGCGCTGGTGAAAGTTCTGAGCGTGCTGCTGTTTGCCGTAACGGTTTGCGCCGCCGGGCAGGATTGTCGGGCGCAATCGGTGGCTAATCCGGTCCCCCCGCGACGCGCGCCTGTGGTGGAGCAAATGCCGCCCATCCCTGAATTTACCGAGCTTTACGCCTTCTCGGCGTCGCCTGAGCAGGTCGAAGCGTGGCGGAAAAGCGAAATCGGGTCGCCGGAGAAGCGGAGAATCTGGTTGGCCCTTGTGGGTTTGCTGCGCTCAAACAATGGATATCACACGCTGTCCGAACTTGAGGCGGTTTTGAGCATAAAACTTGTGCCGGATAAATCCAGCTATGGAGGACCCTATGTCTGGGTGGCGAATTTAGGCGACGCGCAAATTAGTTATTTCCCACATGAAGAAACGTCAGACATTTCAGTGCAATGGTTCGGAGAGCTGAAATCATCTGATTGCGTAAGTGTGGGAAGATCTTTCTCGGATGTGCAATTGGCGGGGGGGGTGGGATATTTATCCATGTCTACCGTCATGCGGTTTCGTATAAATGGCGGCTCCGAGGAGGCCGTTATCAGCGGTCAACGCGGGGTGAAAGGCGACGATTGTTTATCGGGCTTTTCGATATTTGGGCATAAAATACTGGGAACTTGATAGGCAGGCGCACCTGCGCTGGCGATCCGCTTCTGGGCTATAGCCTGATCCTTCAGTCCAGCCACAGCCGGCTAAGCGCCGCTTCCACCTCCGTACCGCTCTCCAGCCGGCAGAGGGCGGACTTGGCCTGGCGGCGGGCTTCGGGCGCGGCGGGCCAGGGGGCGTGCTCGACGTACCAGCCGAGGTGCTTGCGGAAGATGCGCAGGCCGTTGCGCTCGCCATAGAAGTCGAGCGACTCGCGCATGTGGCCGAGGACGATGTTGAGGCGCGCTTCGGCGTCGGGCTCGGGCTGGGCGGGCAGGCCGGCGAGGGCGCGCTCCAGCGCCGCCAGCATCCAGGGGCGGCCATAGGCGCCGCGGCCGATCATCACCGCGTCGGCGCCGGAGGCGTCGAGCGCCTGGCGGGCGGAGGCGGGGTCGAGGATGTCGCCGTTGACGATCACCGGCACGCCGACCGCCGACTTGACCTCGGCCACCGCGCGCCAGTCGGCCTCGCCCTTGTAGAACTGGCAGCGGGTGCGGCCGTGCACGGTGATCGCCTGCACCCCGGCCTGCTCGGCGCGGCGGGCCAGTTCGGGGGCGTTGCGCGAGGCGTCGTCCCAGCCGAGCCGCATCTTCAGCGTCACCGGGCGCGCGGTGGCGTTCACCGCCGCCGAGATCAGCGCCTCGGCCAGGTCGAGGTCGCGCATCAGGGCCGAGCCGGCCAGGACGCCGGTGACCTCCTTGGCCGGGCAGCCCATGTTGATGTCGATGATCTCGGCCCCGGCCTGTTCGGCCAGGCGGGCGCCGGCGGCGAACCACTCGGCCTCGCGGCCCACCAGTTGCACCACCATCTGGGGCAGGCCGTCGCCGATGGCGGCGCGGCGCACCACGTCGGGGCGGCCGCGGGCGAAGTCGGCGCAGGCGACCATCTCGGTGGCGACATAGGCCGCGCCCAGCCTGGAGGCGGTGCGCCGGAACGGCAGGTCGGTCACCCCGGTCATGGGGGCGGCCAGCACCCGGCCGGGCACGACCACGTCGCCGATCTTCAGCGTGTGGGCGCGCTCGGCGATGGCGGCGTCGAAGGCCAAGCTCAGCCTTTGCGCGCGAAGGCCTGGAAGGCCTCGGCGAAATCCGGGTGCCAGCGCGACAGGGCGGGGCGGTTCTGGATCACGTCGTCGGCCATCCACTGCATACGCCGCTCGTCGGTGGAGCGATCCACGTCGTTGTCGGGGCAGAGGATGTAGAAGTCGCCCTTGGCCAGGCTGTCGAGCATGAACTCGACCACCTGCTCGCTGGTCCAGGCGGCGGCAGGCTTTTCCGGGCGGCCGGTCATGCCGGTGTAGGTGAAGCCGGGGATCAGCAGGTGGGCGGTGACCGCGCCGCCGGCCACCGCGCGTAGCTCGTGCGCCAGCAGTTCGGTATAGGCCTTCAGCCCGGCCTTGGAGACGTTGTAGGCGCTGTTGCCCGGCGGCAGGGTGATGCCCTGCTTGGAGCCGGTGTTGACGATATAGGCCGGGCGGCCGCTCGCGATCAGGTCCGGCGCAAAGGCCTGGACCCCGTGCACCGGGCCCCACAGGTTGACGTCCACCAGCGCCTTCCAGCCGGCCAGGTGATCCCAGGGCTTGCCGGGATTGGCGCCGACGCCGGCGTTGTTCATCAGGATGGCGACATCGGCGAAGGGGCCGTCGGCGGCGTCCTTGAGCTCCAGCACCGAGGCGAAGTTGGCCACGTCCACGGCCACCGCCCGGACCCCGGCCCCATGCTGGGCGCTCGCGCGGACCTGCTGCTCGGCCTGTTCCAGCGCCTCACCGGGCAGGTCGCCCAGCAGCACGTTCAGCCCGAGGCCTGCGAAGCGCAGGGCCGCGGCCAGGCCGATGCCGCTGGCGGCGCCGGTGATCACCGCGGTGCGGCCCCGCGTGAGGATCGGCTGGGTGGTCATGACGCTACTCCTGGCGGCTTTGCGCGGTCGGCGGGGCTTTTGCACCGGTGGCGGCCGCAAGGCCACCCCTGATGCGGGACCGCTGTGCGTGCTTCGAGACGCGGCTGGCGCCGCTCCTCAGCATGACGAAGGTAAGTGAACATCCACGTTCGTCATCCTGAGGAGCCTCGCCCTAAGGGCATTTGGGGGGCGTCTCGAAGGACGCACACGATCACCCTTCCATGTGGGGCCGATCAGGCCTTGGACCAGAGCTGAGGGCCCGATTCCATCACTGCCTCGGCCAGGGCCGCGGTGGCGCCGTGCAGGCGGGCGCTGCGGCCCAGCACCACAAACTCCACCTCGCCGACCTCGGGCAGGCCGGCCTCGGGCGGGGCCTCGACCAGATCGCCGTGCTGCAGCAGCAGCCGCGACTGGGCGGTGACGCCGAGCCCGGCCAGGACGCCGGCGCGCAGGCCGCCGAGCGTCTCGCTGCTGCAGGCGATGAACCAGGCGCGGCCGGCGCGGTTCAGGGCGTCCACGGCCAGGGAACTGGTGATGCTGGAGGAGGGGTAGAGCACCAGCGGCGCCGAGGCGTTGGCCTCCAGGACGAACTGGCGGTGGGCCATCCAGCAGAGCGGCTCGCGCTTGACCAGCTCGCCACGGTCGTCGCCCTTCTGCCGCTTGGCGAACACTAGGTCGAGCCGGCCGCTATCGAGCTTCTGGTACAGCATGCTGGTCAGGCCGACGCTGAGCTCGAGGCTCAGCAGCGGGTTGGCGGCGGTGAAGTTGCGCAGCACTTCGGGCAGGCGCGTCAGGGCCAGGTCCTCCGACACGCCGAAGCGCACCCGCCCGCGCGGGGCGGTGTCGGCGAAGTGGTCCACCGCCCTCTGGCTGGCGTCGACGATCTCGCGGGCGAAGGCGGCCATGGTGTTGCCGTCGGCGGTCAGGGCCACCGCGTGGGTGTCGCGCGCCAGCAATTGGCGGCCCGACGCCAACTCCAGCCGGCGGATGTGCTGGCTGATGGTGGACTGGCTCAGGCCGAGCTGGCGTCCCGCGGCGGTGAAGTGTCGGGCCTCGACCACGGCCAGGAACGTTTTCAGTAGGTTAGTGTCAAACATGGCGGTCATTCGGGCGCGTCATGAGCGTAATTTCTTCCTGAATCTGGCGTGCGAGGATTAAAACCGCGGCGTTCACGAGGCGCTGTCTGCTCGATTTAACCCGCTGGTGCTGAGTAGTCGGTGGGGGCTGAGAGGGTCGTGCTTGCGTTGGGCGAAGATTTATTCTGCGCGTCTGCTTTCCAGCGGCGCGCCGTTGGAGGCTGCTCATGAAAGATCTATCCAGACGCAACATCCTGGCCGGCGCAGCGGTCGGCGGCGCAGTGGCGGCGGCGGGGGCTGCGGCCAGCGCTGCGCCTGTGGGCTTCGGCAATCCCGACCGCCCGCCCGAGGGCCGCCTCAACACCACGCCGGGCGCCTTCAACGAGCCGGGGCCGCAGAACCCGGCGCTGGCGAGCCAATTCCCGTCGTTCCAAGATCCGCCCCCCACCGACGTGGCCGGCATGGACCTGTTCTGGGCCTCGTTCAACAACGCCCACAAGCGGGTGCAAAGCGGCGGCTGGGCGCGCGAGGTGACCCAGGCCGACTTCGCCATCTCCGACGCGGTGTCGGGGGTGAACATGCGGCTCGGGCCGGGCGGCGTGCGCGAGATGCACTGGCACCAGCAGGCCGAATGGGCCGTGGTCACCGACGGGACCTGCCGCATCCAGGTGCTGGACGGCCAGGGCCGTTCGTCGGTGCGCGACGTGAAGCAGGGCGACCTCTGGTACTTCCCGCCGGGCCTGCCGCACTCGCTGCAGGGCGTGGGAACGTCCGGGGCGGAGTTCACCCTGGTGTTCGACAATGGCCGCGCCTCGGAGTTCAACACCCTGCTCCTGACCGAGTGGATGGCCCATACACCGCCCGAGGTGCTGGCGGAAAACTTTAACCTGCCGGTCAGCGCCTTCAAGAACATCCCGACCGACGACCTCTGGATCTATCAGGGACCGCAGCCGATGCCGCTGGCGGCGGCGCAACAGGCGGTGAAGTCGCCGCTGGGCGAGCCGGAGTACGAGTTCACCTTCAACCTGTCGGACATGAAGCCGAACAAGGTGACCAAGGGCGGCTCGGTGAAGATCGTCGACAGCAGCAACTTCAACGTCTCCAAGACCATCGCCATGGCGCTGGTGACGGTGAAGCCCGGCGGCATGCGCGAGCTGCACTGGCACCCCAATGCGGACGAATGGCAGTACTACCTGTCCGGCCAGGCCCGCATGACGGTGTTCAACACCGGTCCCAAGGCCCAGACCGCCGACTTCCGCCCCGGCGACCTCGGCGTGGTCAAGAAGAGCTTCGGCCACTACGTGCAAAACACCGGCGACACCGACCTGGTGTTCATGGAGATCTTCAAGGCCGACCGCTTTGAAGAGGTGACGTTGGCGCAATGGCTTGCGGGCACGCCGCCGGACCTGCTCGCCTCGCACCTGAACATGGACCCGAAGCTGTTCGAGCCCTTCAAGCTGCGTCAGGTCGTGGTCCCGACCTGAGGTTCCAAGTCGGCCGGGGCGGGGACACGCCCGCCTCGGCCGTGAGCTCTTCAAAGCCCAACCCTTGCGCCTGAGGTCCGAGCATGTCGCCGCCGCCCCCTGACGCCTATTCGCCCGCCTACGCCTCCACCGCCGACTTCTTCCCCAGTTTCGCGCCTGCGGGCGGGCTGGGCCTGCGCCCGCAGGTTGGCGCGCGGCGGGGCGCGGCGCGTCGCCGTCTGGCGGCGGTTGCGGGGCTGCTGGTGGGGCCGGGCGTGCTGGCCATGCTGGGCGAGAACGACGGGCCGAGCATGCTGTCCTACGCCAGCAGCGGGGCCGGCTATGGCGTGGGCTTCTTCCTGCCCTTCATCCTGGTCACCTTCGCCGCCGCCTATGTGGTGCAGGAGATGGCCATGCGGCTCGGCGCGGTGACCGGGCGCGGCTATGGCGAGCTGGTGTTCCAGCGCTTCGGCCGCTTCTGGGGCTGGACCTCGGCGCTGGACCTGGTGGCCACTAACCTGGTGACCCTGATCACCGAAGTGATCGCCATCCGCCTGGGCATGGGTTTCTTCGGCGTCCCGGCGTGGGCGGCGGTGGCGTGCGCGATCGCCCTGGTGGCGGCGGCCTCGTTCGGCGGGCGCTATTCGCGCTGGGAGCGGCTGAGCGCGGGGCTGGCGGTGTTCAATCTGCTGTTCGTGGCGGTGGCGACGTGCGCGCACCCCAAGGCTGGCGAGGTCGGCCGGGCGCTGGCCACCTGGGGCCCGCTGCCCAAGGCCGGGCTGTCGGCCTTCCTGCTGATGGTGGTGTCCAATATCGGCGCCACGGTGACGCCCTGGATGCTGTTCTTCCAGCAGAGCGCCTCCGTCGACAAGGGCATGGGCGACAGCGACATCCGCAAGGGCCGGATCAATACCGCGATCGGGGCGGTGGTGGCGGCCATCGCCGGCGTAGCGGCCCTGATCGCGGCGGCGCCCCTGTTCGCCCACCACGTCGACATGAGCCGCTTCGAGGGTGGCGCCGGCTTCGCCCAGGCGCTGGAGCCCTACATCGGCCACTGGGGCTCGAGCCTGTTCGCGCTCGGCCTGATCGAGGCCGGCGCGGTGGCCATGCTGACCATCTCCGCCAGCAGCGCCTATGCGGTGGGCGAGGTGGTCAAGGGCGCGGTGTGCAGCTTCGACGCCTCGCCCAAGCAGGCGCCGCTGTTCCATGGCGTGAACCTGGGCATGACGGCCCTGGCGGGGGCGGTGGTGCTGATCCCCGGCGCGCCGCTGATGGCGATTTCGCTGAACGCCAACCTGCTGGCCACCATCCTGATGCCCTCGGCCCTGGTGTTCCTGCTGCTGCTGAGCAACGACCGCGCGATCATGGGCCGCCACGTCAACGGTCGCCTGGCCAACTGGACTGGCGTGGGCATTACCGCCCTGGTGGCGCTGGCTGGCGGCGCCTACGCCGTGGTCGGTTTCCTGGGCGCGCTCGGCGTCAAGATCGCCTGACATGCAAGGAGAGGCCAAGATGACCCCAACCCGTCATGCCCCCAAGGCCGTCGCCCGAGCCGCAACTTGGGACCGGTCCGCGCCTGAGCCCTATGGGCCGATGTCGCTCAGCCCCGCCGCGCGGGCGGGCCTGGTCGGGCTCCGGCTGTTGCTGGGCCTGGTCACGGCCATGGCCCTGTTCACCTTCGTGCACGGCCTGCACGGCTGAGTTCAGGCCAGCGGCGTGACCGCGCCCAGGGCGCCGAGGCCGGGATGCACGGCGGTGAGGGCCGCGGACAGGGACACGCTGTCATAGGGCTTGGCCAGGACCGCGGCCTCCAGGGCCTTGCCGTCGGGCTCGGCCCCGCCGTCCTGGGCCAGCACCACGCCCAGCGCCGGCTGGATTTCACGCGCCCGCTCGATCAGGCAGGGCGCGCTCATGCCTGGCGGCTCCTCGGCGGCCAGCAGCACGTCGATGGGGTCGGTCCCCAGCGTGGCGAAGGCGGAGGGCGCGTCGGCGGCCTCGAAGGCGGTGTGGCCCAACGTGCGGGCCAGTTCAGCCAGGTTGGCGCGCACGGCGGCGTCGTCGTCGACCACCAGCACCGACAGCGGGCAGGGCAGCGCCATGGCCTCGGGCGCTGGCTCGGCATGGGCGGGCGGCGGTTGGGCATGGCCCGCGCGGCGGCGTTTGCGGGCGTGCAGGGCGCTGCGCACGGCGTCGGCCAGGACATCGCGGGTGTAGGGCTTGGGCAGCAGCCGGATCTCGTGGGCGAGCTGGCCCGGGTCGACCATGACGTCGTCGGCGTAGCCCGAGGTGAACAGCACCGCGATGTGGGGCAGGCGGGTCTGGGCGCGGCGGACCAACTCGCGGCTGTCCAGCGGCCCGGGCATGACCACGTCGGTGAACAGCAGGTCGATGGGGGCGCCGCTGTCCAGGATGGCGGCGGCGGCGGTGGCGTCCCTGGCCTTCAGCACCCGATAGCCGAGTTCGATCAGCAGTTCGACGGCGGTGTCGCGGACCTCGTCCTCGTCGTCGACCACCAGGATGATGCGCCCGCCGCCGGCGGCGATGTGGCGCTCCGCGGAGCGGGGCGGTTCGGCCGGCTCCACGGGCTGGTCCGTGCGCGGCAGGTAGAGCCGGATGGTCGTGCCTTGGCCGACCTCGCTGCAGATGCGCACGTGGCCGCCGGACTGGTTGATGAAGCCATAGACCATGGACAGGCCCAGCCCCGTGCCCTTGCCGGGGGGCTTGGTGGTGAAGAAGGGCTCGAACGCCTGGGCCAGCACCTCCGGCGTCATGCCCGAGCCGGTGTCGGCCACCTCGACCATCACGTACTGGCCGGCCGCCACGTCGTGGCGGGTGCGGGCGTAGGCGGCGTCGAGGTAGGCGTCGGCGCAGCAGATCTCCAGCCGGCCGGAGTCGTTCATGGCGTCGCGGGCGTTGATGGCCAGGTTCAAGAGGGCGTTCTCGAGCTGGGGCGGGTCGACGAAGGCGTGCCACAGCCCCGGCGAGATGGTCAGCTTGACCTCGATCCCGTCGCCCAGCGCCCGGTGCAGCATGTCCTCCATGCCGGTCACCAGCCGGCCGACGTCGATGGGGTGGGGCTGAAGCGGCTGGCGGCGGCCGAAGGCCAGGAGCTGGCTGGTCAGCTTGGAGCCGCGCGCGACGCCGGCCAGGGCGTTGGCCACCCGCCGCTCGGCGCGGGCGTTGCCGGCCACGTCCTTGGTCAAGAGCTGCAGGTTGCCCGAGACCACCTGCAGCAGGTTGTTGAAGTCGTGGGCGACGCCGCCGGTGAGCTTGCCGATGGTCTCCAGCTTCTGGGCGTGGTGCAGGGCGGTCTCGGCCTGGCGGCGGCTGGCGATCTCGGCGGCGACACGGGCCTCAAGCGTCTCGTTCAGGCGGCCGAGCTCGGCCTCGGCGCGGGAGCGCAGGCGGATTTCGGTCGGGGTTTCCGGCGCCGCGCGATCCAGCTCTCCGTCGCAGGCCTGGCGGCGGCGGTCGGCGCGCACCCGGGCGGTGACCTCGGTGGTGGAGCAGATCAGGCCGCCAACCGCCCCGATCTCGTCGTGCAGCGGGGTGAAGGAGATGTTGAACCAGGCGTCCTGGCGCCGGCCGTCGCGCTCCAGGCGGAAGCGCTGCTCGCGGAACAGGCTGCCCTCGCCGTTCAGGGTGCGCTTCACGATGGGGGCGAAGTGGTCCCACACCCCGGCCCAAACCCGGTGCAGCGGCCGGCCCAGCGCCTTGGGATGCAGTTCGGGAAAGAGGCCGGCGTAGGCGTCGTTGTGCAGGAAGGCCAGTTCGGGGCCCCAGGCGACGAACAGCTGCTGGCGCGAGGCCAGGGCCATCTGCAGCACCGTGCGCAGGGGGATGGGCCAGGTTTCGACCAGACCGAGCCCCGCGGCGGTGAAGCCGGGCTCGCGCAGGCGTCGGCCCACCTCGCCGCCACCGACCGGCCAGTTCCGCCCACCGTGGAGCCGCCCGTCTCGCTCGGTGTCCTGCTCAACGGCCATAGCCTCGCATCCTTCGAATGCGGCCGGGGCGAACGGTCGGTTCTGGAGGCGAGCAGGCTCGTCGCCCGTTAAGGACAAACGGCCGGGACCCGGAAGGGTTCGATGGAAAAGCGAGGCGGGAGCCGGACTTACCGGCGGGCGTCAACCCAGGTGGGGCCGACCTAGGCGGCGGCGTTGCTCGGGGCCAGCAAGCGGCGCAGCCAAGCCGGCAGGCGCTGCCGCGGCGGGGGCGGCAAGGCCTTCATGTTGAGCTGGGTCTCCAGCACTTCGGCCTGCTGGCGCAACTCGGCGGCCTGGGCGTTCAGGCGTTCCTTGTCTCGGCCATAGGAGACGAGGTCGGCCAGACGTTCAGCCTCTTCGGCGCGCTCTCGAATGCGTTCGGGTGTGGACATCTGCTTTTCCCTGACGCTGCAACTCGCAAATGCCGCGAAACGATGCACGTCCGGTTTGGTAAAAATCGCTAATGGCTCAGAAATTTTGGTTTGTGCGGCGCAAAGGGACCAGAATCCCCGCCTTGGCGGAGAGGCTCGGCGAGGAGGGGCGAGCGATCAGGCCGCGGGCTTTTCCTCTTCCCAGCCGCCGCCCAGCGCCAGGAAGATGGTCACCTGGTCCTGTGCCAGTTGGGCGTGGGAGGTGGCGACCGCGGTCTCGGCCCCGGCCAGGGTGCGCTGGGCGTCGAGCAGGGTCAGGTAGTCGACCCGGCCCGCGGTGTAGAGCTGCTCGGCCTGGGTCTCCGACTCCGCCGCCCGGTCGCGCACGTGCTCAAGGTCGGCGTCGCGCTCAAGGTCGTGGCTGTAGCTGTTCAGCGAGCTTTCGGCCTCGCGCAGCGCGGTGAGCACCGTGCCGTCGAACCGGGCGAGCTGGGCCTGGGTCGCGGCCTTGGCCTGGGCGATCTTGGCCCGCGCCACGCTCTGGTTCAGTTGCCAGGTGATCCCCGGGCCGATGCCGTAGGTGTTGGTCGGGTTCTGCAGGAAGTTGGGCAGCAGGCCGAAGGAGCCGGCGGTGACCCCCAGCTCGACCTTGGGATAAAGTTCCGCCGTCGCCACGCCGATGGTGGCCGTGGCCGAGGCGAGCAGGCGTTCGGAGGCGCGCACGTCGGGCCGCCGGCGCAGCAGGCCGGCGCCGTCGCCCACGGGGATGGGCTGCTTCAGGCGCGGGCTGACCGCGCAGCCTTCCAGGTCGCGCGGGAACAGCTGGGGCGTGCGGCCGGTGAGCACCGCCAGGCGGAACAGCGCGTTGCGCTGGGCGCTCTCAAGCGCCGGGATATTGGCCTGGAACTGGGCCACCTGGCCGGCGGACCGCGTGGCGTCCAACGCCGTGGCGCGGCCAGCGCTGATCAGCCGGTTGATCAGCTCGTCGTCTTTCTGCTGCAGGGCCAGGGAGTGGCGGGCGGCCACCAACTGCTCGCCGGCGCCGCAGGCCTGGGCGTAGGCGCTGGCGGTCTGGGCGGCGATGGTGATCTTGGTGAGGTCGCGCGCGGCCTCCACGGCCTCGTCCTCGGCGGCGGCGGACTGCACCGCGCGATGCAGGCGGCCGAACAGGTCGAGCTCGTAAGAAATGGTGACGCCGTCGTCGTAGAGGCCCAGCGTCGGCAGCACGCCGGGCACCAGGTACTGCTCGGCGGAGAGCTGGGCGTAGAGGGTGACGGCGTGGGCCTCGACCGAAGGCGTCCGCGAGGCCTTGACCTGGCGCAGCAGCGCCTGGCTCTGCTCCAGGTTGGCGGTGGCGATGCGCAGGTCGGTATTGGCGGTGAAGGCGTCCTGGATCAGCTGGTCCAGGCGCGGGTCGTCGTACAGCCGCCACCAGTCGCCGGGCGCGATGTCCTTGGAGAAGGCCGGGTTGTCGGCGCTGACGAACGGGGCCTGGGCGTCAGGCCGGTTGACCACCGCGATCCCGGGCGGGCCCTTGTAGTCGGGGCCGACGGTCTTGCAGCCGGCCAGCAGCGTCAGGACCGCGAGGGCGGCGGCGCCGAACGCGCGGTGAGCCAGGGCGCTGGGGGCGGGCCGTCTCATAGCGGCATGTCCCACCAGTAGTGCTTGCGATGCAAGGCCGAAGGCGACAGCACCGTCACCGTGGCGGTGCGGCCGGAGATCAGCAGCACGTTGGGCGGCGCCTTGTCGATGTGCACCCGCACCGGGATGCGCTGGGCCAGGCGCACCCAGCTGAAGGTGGGGTTGACGTTGGCGATCAGGTTGCCGCTGGGCGTGCGCTCGCGGTCCTCGATGGCGAAGGCGATGCTGTCGACATGGCCGTACAGCAGCTGCGGCTGGCCCATCAGCCGGACCACCGCCACATCGCCGACGTGGACGCGCGGCAGCTTGGTCTCTTCGAAATAGCCATCGACATACAGGCTGTCGGTGTCGACCAGGGCCAGGCCCTGGCGGCCGGTGACCAGGTAGTCGCCGGGGCGCAGCTCCAGGTTGGTGACCATGCCGTTGACCAGGGCGCGCACGGTGGAGCGCTGCAGGTTCAGGGCGGCGGTGTTGTGCTCGACGATGGCCTGGTCGAGCGCGGCCTGGAGCTGGTCGACCTTGGCGTGGCTCTGCTGGCGCACCTCGATGGAGACCAGCTCGCCCAGGGCGTCGTTGCGCTTGGCTTCGCGCTGGGCCTCGAGCAGGGCGGCGCGGTCGCTCTCGATAGCGGCTGCTGACTGCTGCAGGGCCAGCTTGAAGCGGTCCTGGTCGAGTACGAACAGGATGTCGCCGCGGTGGACGAACTGGTTGTCCCTGACGCGGACCTCGGTGACGAAGCCGGAGACGTCGGGCGCGACCGTGGCCACGTCGGCGCGCACGCGGCCGTCGCGGGTCCAGGGCTGGAGCTGGTATCGATCCCACATCCACAGCGCCACGGCCACGGCGATGGCCACGACCACCAGGGTCACCACGAGGCGCAGAACCCACATGCCCGCCCGGCGGATCCTTACGGTATCAACCATGTCCCGTCGTCCCCATGCTCGCCAGCCGCCGCCTCAACGCCATATCCCTTTTTCCAGCCAAGGTCCGATCCAGGCTGCCGCCGTGCCCCACAAGACGATGAAAAGGGCGAAGTCGAACAGGGCTCGGTGCCAGACCACCCGGTAGAAGCCGACAAAGGTCAGCGCCCGTCGCACGATCATCGACAGCACCAGCGCTATCCCCGCGTAGAACAGCAGCGGCGAAAAGAACACGCCGCTGAAATCGAGCTCGCCGATCATGCGGGTGTCTCCGTGGGCGAATAGGGCGGCGCCAGGGGGAATAGCGTGCGGCGCAGGCTGACCAGGGCGCGGGCGACGCCGCGCATCTCGGTGTCGGCGGAGGCGCGCTGGGCCGCCGTCTCCAGGGCGCGGTCCAAGTCGTGCAGCAGGGCCGGGTCCAGCGGGGGGCGGTGCCCGCCGCGGATCAGCTCGGCCGGGGTGCGGGCGAGGGCGCGATAGCCCCTGGCCACGCCGGCCAGCAGGCGGCGCGCGGGGGCGTGCACCCCAGTCTGTCCCAGCTCGGCGGCCTTGAGCTCCTGCACGTTGAGGCTGACGCGCACGTCGCGCAGGCTCTCCACTGCGGTGGCCTGGCTTTCGGGCGAGCTGGGCGGCAAGCGGTTGGCGAGCATGCCCACCCGGTCGAGCATGCGCACCGCCAGTTCGGTGCGGTCGACCAGGCGCGAGGTCTCGGCCACGTTGGCGATCTCGCGCCAACCCGCCCGCAGGATGCGCCGGGCGCTGAACTCGGCCCCGACCGAGCGGCAGAGTTGGGTGGCGACCATAGCGGCGAACAGGCCCACGAGCTGGGAGATGTCGCTGTTGAGGAAGCCCGAGAAGTCGGCGCTGTAGGTCTCGGCCAGGGCCAGGCCGTTGCCGACCCACAGCACCAGGGCGAAGGCGCGCAGGCTGGTCTTGGGGTTGGCGACGAAATAGCCGGCGGTCAGCAGGGTCGGGGCCAGGGCCAGGACCAGCATGGGGAAGCCGTCGATCCGGGGCAGGATGCCGAACTGGTACAGCGCCACGATCGGGATACTGAAGAAGGTGTAGCGGATGAACACCGCGATCAGCGGGGCGGGGTCGTCCAGGGTGGCGAAGAACGAGCAGAAGATCGCCGCCGTCAGGGGGGCGATGCTGCCCTCCTGCCAGTCCAGCCCGATCCAAAGGGCGCAGCAGCCGAGGATCGCCATCACCGCGGCCAGGGCGGCGAGGAAGGCCAGGTAGCGGTCCTGGTGCAGGCCCGCGCCGGCGCGCAGGGTGGTGACGCCGCTGAGGCTCGGTGGCAGGCGGCGCGACCTGGACTCGATCATGTGCCGTAGTTCGCGGATGTCCTCGATGGTCTCGATGAACTGCCGCAGGCGGTCGAGCAGGTTCTCCAACACCAGGTCGCGCCAGGGACTGCCGTGGCCGAGCGGCGGCGAGAAGGCGTGCAGCCGCGCCAGCAGGGTCACGGCGTCTTCGGGGGTGGAGTCGAGATTGGCCAGCCAGGTCCGCATGTCGGCCATGACGGCCTCCACCTCGGGCGTCAGCCCTCCTTCCGCCCGCAGCACCTCGGCGCGGTCGCCTACGGCCATGATCAGGGGCAGCAGCATGCTCATGCGATCCTGCATGATGCGGATAGCCTGGGCCGCTTCCTTGAAGTTGGAGGTGTCGAACGGCAGGTGGGTGGAGAGGATGCGGATGTCGATGATGTCGGCGGCGAGCTTGCGGCGCTGCTGGTCGGTGACGGCGGCGTCCTGGTTCGACAGCACCGCGATCGAGAGCTGCCGCGAGTCGGCGGACCAGGCCTGGATGCGCCGGTTCAGCGCCGGGCCCACGCCCTGGGGAAACACCAGGCTATGGATGATGGTGGCGCAGATCACGCCCAGCCCGATCTCCTCCATGCGGGTGATCATGACGTCGAAGATGCCGATGGGCGAGGCGGCGAGGGGGAAGGCGATGATGGCGGCGGTGTAGCCGGCCAGCAGGAAGACGTAGCTACGCGGCGTCCGGTCGAGCAACGAGATGTAGAGGCAGAACCCGACCCACAGCGCCAGGGCCAGGGACAGCATCACCGGGGCGTTGGCGAGCGGCGGCACCATGGCCAGGGCCGCCGAGCCGCCCAGCAGGGTGCCGAGGATGCGGTAGACCCCCTTGGAGCGGATCGCGCCGGACAGCGGCTGGCTGACGATATAGGCCGTGGTCATGGCCCAGTAGGGGCGGGGCAGGCCGAGGGCGAAGCCGATATAGAGGGCTGTCATCGCCGCGGCGAAGCTGTTGACCGAGAACAGCACCCTGAGCGCTTGAGATTTCACCGCCCTGTCTCAACGCTCCGTCCCGCCGGAGGCAGCGTCGGTTCAGCCTCCAAGTCGGGATCTCCCACCTCGTGAGGGCCGTCTCCGCCGGAGCGGTCCCTAGGCATTTCCTGAAGCTTGGGCGCTGGGGTCGCAAGCGGATTCTTCACCGCGGCGAGCCGAAAGGGTGGGAGTGGGCGGGCGCGGCGGTCGGATCGTCCAAGAAATGGAAGAATAATCCAAAGACGACCTCCGGTTCGGTCGAGCCCGCCCCACGTGCTGAGTTTGAAGGGCTGGGGTGGGTTGGGAGCTAGCCCATCTGCAACATGGCCGGCACGGTGAGGAACTCCTCGAAGTTGGCCTCGGCGCACAGGGTGCGGAACAGGGCGGTGGCGGCCTCGAAGCGGCCGTGGTCGTAGACCTCCGGCGTCAGGGTGGTGCGCAGCTTGCCCAGCTCGTCGGCCAGCAGGCCCTCGAACAGGGCGGCGGTGACTAGGCGGCCGTCGTCCAAGGGCGCGGACTGCTTCAGCCACTGCCAGGTCTGGGCGCGGCTGATCTCGGCGGTCGCGGCGTCCTCCATCAGGTTGTACAGCGGCACCGCGCCCCGGCCGCGCAGCCAGGCCTCGATGTACTGCACCCCCACCCGGATGTTCTCGCGCAGGCCGTCCTCGCTGCGGGCGCCGTCGTGGACCTGCAGCATCTCCTCGCGGGTGACCTGGCGCTCAGGCAGCGGGCGGTCGAGCTGGTTCGGCCCCGGCATCAGCCGGTCGAACACTTCCAGCGCCACCGGCACCAGGTCGGGGTGGGCGACCCAGGTGCCGTCATGGCCGTCGCCGGCCTCGCGCTCCTTGTCGGCGCGGACCTTGGCGAAGGCCGCCGCGTTGGCCTCGGCGTCGCCCTTGACCGGGATCTGGGCCGCCATGCCGCCCATGGCGAAGGCGCCGCGGCGGTGGCAGGTGGCGATCAGGCGCAGCGAGTAGGCGCGCAGGAACGCCCGGTCCATGGTCATGACCCGCCGGTCCGGCGTCAGCCGCTCGGGCTGGCGGCCCAGCCGCTTGATGTAGGAGAAGATGTAGTCCCAGCGGCCGCAGTTCAGCCCGACGATGTGGTCGCGCAGCTCATACAGGATCTCGTCCATCTCGAAGGCGGCGGGCAGGGTCTCGATCAGCACCGTGGCCTTGATGGTCCCCGGCGGCAGGCCCAGCGCCGCCTGGGCGTGGACGAACACGGCGTTCCACAGCCGCGCCTCCAGATGGCTCTCCAGCTTGGGCAGGTAGAAGTAGGGCCCCGAGCCCTGGGCGATGGCGGCCTTGGCGTTGTGGAACAGATACAGCGCGGCGTCGAACAGGGCGCCGGAGACGGTCTCGCCATCGACCTCGACCCGCGGCTCGGGCAGGTGCCAGCCGCGCGGGCGCACGATCAGCACCGCCGGGTCGGGCTTCAGCGCATAGGCCTTGCCGCTGTTGGGGTCGGTGTAGTCGAGCTTGCCGGCCCAGCGGTCCTTCAGATTGACCTGGCCCTCGATGAGGTTGGCCCAGGTGGGGGCGGTGGCGTCCTCGAAGTCGGCCATGAACACCTTGGCCCCGGAATTCAGGGCGTTGATGATCATCTTGCGGTCGACCGGGCCGGTGATCTCCACCCTGCGGTCGGTGAGGTCGGCGGGGATCGGGCCGACGCGCCAGTCGCCGTCGCGGATGGCCGCGGTCTCGGCCAGGAAGTCGGGCGCGCCGCCGGCGTCGTAGCCGGTCTGGCGCTTCGCGCGGGCCTTGAGTAGCTCGCGGCGGGTGGCGTCGAAGCGGCGGTGCAGGTCGGCCACGAAGGCCAGGGCCTCAGGGGTCAACACCTCGCCGGAACGGCCAGCCGCCGGCGCCAGGACGACGGCGGGGGTTTCTGCGGTGTCGAGCGGCATGGGGACCTCGTTACGGATTGGAATGCGGGTTTACTATCACCCGCTCATCCCCGCGAAGGCGGGGATCCAGATTCATCCGGATACGCCGGCGGGTTTGATCTGGATCCCCGCCTTCGCGGGGATGAGCGGAACAAATGCGTGAGGGAAAAGGCCGGGACGTAACGTCCCGGCCCGAAGATCAGTTGGGCAGCACCAGCTGTTCCGAGGCGATGCTGAAGCGGGCGGTGGCGCGGCTGGAGTGCTCGCTGGAGAGCCGCTTCCACGCCGCCTTGGCCAGGTCGCGATCTTCGAACGGGCCTTCCACCGTGTGCGGACCCCGCAGGGCCTTGAAGCCGGTGCAGGTGTAGTCGCCGCCGATGACCCAGAAGCGTTCGATGCTCATGGTCAGACCTCCTGGAGCTGCAGGCCGGCGATGTCCGGCGCCGCCGTTTGCTTGAACTGGGCCGTCTCGGTCGAGTGCGCCATGGCGGTGGTCGAGGAGCGGCCGGCGCTGATGGTGGTGGCCACCTTGTCGAAGTAGCCCGTGCCCACTTCGCGCTGGTGGCGCGTGGCGGTGTAGCCGTCGGCCTCGGCGGCGAACTCGGCCTGCTGCAGCTCGGAATAGGCGCCCATGCCGCGGTCGCGGTAGCCCTGGGCCAGCTGGAACATGCCGTGGTTCAGGCTGTGGAAGCCGGCCAGCGTCACGAACTGGAACTTGTAGCCCATGGCCGCCAGCTCGCGCTGGAAGGTCTCGATGGTCTGCGGGTCCAGCTTGGCGCGCCAGTTGAACGAGGGGCTGCAGTTGTAGGCCAGGAGCTTGCCCGGATACTGCTTGTGGATCGCCTCGGCGAAGCGGCGCGCGTCGTCGAGGTCGGGGTGCGAAGTCTCCCACCACAACAGATCGGCATAGCGGGCGTAGGACAGGCCGCGGGCGATGCAGGCGTCCACGCCGTTCTTCACCCGGAAGAAGCCCTCGGCGGTGCGCTCGCCCGGCAGGATGAACGGACGGTCGCGCTCGTCGATGTCGGAGGTGATCAGGCTGGCCGACTCCGCGTCGGTGCGGGCCACGATCAGGGTGGGCGTGCCCATGACGTCGGCGGCCAGGCGCGCGGCGATCAGGTTGCGCTCGTGGGCGGCGGTGGGGATCAGCACCTTGCCGCCCAGGTGGCCGCACTTCTTCTCGCTGGCCAGCTGGTCCTCGAAGTGCACGCCCGCCGCGCCCGCCTCAATGAAGGCCTTCATGATCTCGAAGCTGTTCAGCGGCCCGCCGAAGCCGGCCTCGGCGTCGGCGACGATGGGGGCGAACCAGTCGCGCTGGGCGCCGCCCTCGGCGTGCTCGATCTGGTCGGCGCGCTGCAGGGTGCGGTTGATGCGACGACACAGCTCGGGCGCGGCGTTGGCCGGATACAGCGACTGGTCGGGATACATGGCCGAGGCGGTATTGCTGTCGGCCGCCACCTGCCAGCCCGACAGGTAGATCGCCTTCAGGCCCGCGCGGACCATCTGCATGGCCTGGTTGCCGGTCATGGCGCCGAGCGCATGGACGTAGGGCTCGTCGTGCAGCAGCGACCACAGCTTGTTCGCGCCGCGCTCGGCCAGGGTATGCTGGATGGGGAAGGAGCCGCGCAGGGCTTCCACCTCGGCCACGCCATAGGGGCGCTCGATCCCGTCGAAGCGGCCGGCCGGGGCGTTGGGGACGAGGGATTCGAAGCTGTTCATCGGAATGGCTCCTTACGAGTCGTGTATGACTGTCTGTGAGCATCTAACGGCCGAGCCGAAGCTTTGTAACGTAAGGAAAATCCTCAAAAAGCCATGCTGTCATAACAAAACTAGTCAAATAGGTAAAATGGTGACATCTTGACTAAATGGCAGATCGTTCCGACCGCAAGCTGTTTCTGGGCGCGCGCCTGCGGCGGCTGCGGCGCGAGCTCGATATCAGCCAGACCCGCATGGCCCAGGACCTGGGGGTTTCGCCAAGCTACCTGAACCTGATCGAGCGCAACCAGCGGCCGGTGACGGCCCAGGTGCTGCTGCGGCTGGCCGAAGCCTACGAGCTGGACCTGCGCAGCTTCTCGGCCGAGGCGGAGGCGGGCGGGGCCGGCCTGGCGGAGATCTTCGCCGACCCGCTGTTCAAGGATCTGGCCTTGTCGCGCCACGAGATCGCCGAGCTGGCCGAGAACGCGCCGGGCGTGGCCGCAGCAGTGGCGCGGCTGTACCAGTCGCACCTGGACCGTCGCCGCCTGGTGGAGGCCGGCGACACCCGCCAGGAGCACGGCGAGGCGGCCGCCGCGGCCACTCCGGGCGACTGGGTGCGCACCTTCATCCAGGGTCAGCGCAATTTCTTCCCCGAGCTGGACGAGCTGGGCGAGGCCCTGGCGGCCGAACTCGACTCCGGTCCGGCCGAGGCGCGGGCCACGGCCTTGAGAGAACGGCTGCAGGCGCGCTTCGGCATCCGGGTGCAGGTGGCGACGGTGGAGTTGATGCAGGGCGAGCTGCGCCGCTTCGACCTGCACCGCAAGCGCCTGTTCCTGTCCGAGCTGCTGGGCGGCTCCGGGCGCAGCTTCGGCATGGCCTATCAACTGGCGCTGCTGGAGTTCGCCGAGCCGTTGCTGGGCATGGTGCAGCGGGCGGCCCCGCCCGATCCGGCCACGCGCAACCTGCTCCGGGTGTCGCTGGCCAACTACCTGGCCGCCGCGATCCTGGCCCCCTATGGCGATTTCCACGCCGCGGCGGAGGCCTGCGACTACGACCTTGGCCGGTTGTGCGTGCGCTTTGGCCTAAGCTTCGAGCAGGCGTGCCACCGGCTGACCACGCTCGGGCGGCCGGGCGCGCGGGGCGTGCCGTTCTTCATGATGCGGATCGACCCGGCGGGGAACGTGTCCAAGCGCTTCGCCGCCGAGGCCAGCTTCCCGTTCGCGCGCTTCGGCGGCGGCTGTCCGCGCTGGAACCTGCACAGCGCCTTTCGCACGCCGGGCCGCATCGTCACCCAGATCGTCGAGACGCCGGACGGGACCCGCCACTTCACCCTGGGCCGCACCGTGCGCCGCGCCGGGGCGCCGGGCGACGAGGACAACCTGGCGGTGGGGCTGGGCTGCGAGATCAAGCACGCCCACCGGCTGGCCTACGCCAAGGGGCTGGACCTGGCCGCGCCGGCGGTGACGCCGATCGGCCCGAGCTGCCGGCTGTGCGAACGCCCCGACTGCCCCCAGCGCGCCGCCCAGCCGGTCAGCCGCACCCTGATGGTGGACGAGTACCGCAAGTCGATCTCGCCCTATCCGTTCGTGAGCGGGTAGGGGGCTGTCTGAGGGGGGGGAAGTTGGAGGTGTCTTGGCGGCGGCTTTCGACCCGATCTCGCCAATTCCCCCAATGATCCGTCATCCCGGACGCAGGGCGCGAAGCGACCGGAGATCCGGGACCCAGCTGCGCTGAGCGTGACGCTGCTGGCGTGGGTTGGGTCGCAGCGGCGACGGCGTGCGGCTGGGTCCCGGCTCTGCGCGCTCTGCGAGCGCTCCGGCCGGGATGACGGATGTCGGGGTGGCGGGAGATTTCCACTGACGACCCATTCCGGATGTTAGCTCAGCCGCCACTTCCGGACATTCGAGCGTCAGACCTTCGGGCACGGCTTGTGGCTCTTGATCGTCGATATCAGCTCGACTTGGCCGGGTCCCGCAGGTTTTAGGTTGAAGAACATCGATACGAATTCCAACGGGAGGGTGGCCAGCATCGTCGGGTCGGCCACCAACAGCGCATCGCCAGGGATCGTCAGAGGCTTGCCGAACTGCCCCACCCCTGACCCGAGGATGCGTCCCCCCGAATGCCCCGGGCCAAAGGCTTCGCCCGCCGCCTCGCATGCCAGGAAAGCCTGATCGTGAGCCTCGATGGCGGCGACGAGCCTGGCTCCGGCGGCCGTGGATAGAGACGTTAAATGCGCGCGCAGCGCATCTTGGGAGGCCACATCCACGATGATCGAGGCCTGCCCACGCGTACCAAGCTTGAAGGTGGCGAACGGCTTGCCATCAGCGCTCTTTCCTTCAGGGTGCAGGTCGAGCTTGACGAACATCAACGTGTAGTCGTTCTGGGAATGGCCCGCGTGCGCGAGATACTGATTGCGCAACGTTAGCAGCGACTCGTGCGCAACCCGGTCAAATCCGTCGATTCCACGGGTAGGGAAGCTGCGGCTTAATCGGCTTTCTTGATTATTCGCAGGCTCGAAAGCGCGGGCGTAGTTGACGACCAGACCTGCGAATAGGGTCGAGCGCACGAACGGCGACGGCGTTGTTGCAATCGCGTCGAGTGCTTCCAGCCCTGTTTTTGCCGCGATTAGTGCTGCCATGGAGCAAATTCCGGTCAGCTTGGCGACGATCATCTCCTTGCGGGCAGCATTGGCTGCATCGGTTGCCGCCATACGAATAGCTTCCTCTGCGAATTCAGCGGGCGCTCGAGGCGCTAACGTCGCAAGCTTCAATAGCCTGAGTCGAGCTAGCAAAGGCGTGATTAGGGAGCCGTCTGATCGGGTATGGATGAACGTAGCGGGGGTCTCCCTACCTTCGCCGATCCCGCTCGGGGGCCGGTGGTCGAGCGGTTGGATTGCAACTCGCAGGGACGCCGCCGCGTCCTCAGCCCGCCAGGTGCACCACGCCCCAGATCATGACCAGGCCCAGCAGGGCCGCGCCGGTGGTGGAGCTGAGCGGGCGCTGGCCGTAGCCGCGCGGCAGGAGTTCGACCGCGCCGAGATAGAGGAACACGCCGGCGAACAGGCCGAGCAGGGGCGCGAGCGTCGTCCGGTCGAGCTGCAGCAGGCCCGAGGCGGCGACGCCGACCAGCGGCGCCAGGGCGTCGGCGACGAGCCAGCGGCGGGCGATGCGCCGGGAACCGGCCAGGGTCAGGGTCAGGCCGACGGTGTTGATGCCGTCGCAGATGTCGTGCGCCAGCACCGCCAGGGCCACCGGCCAGCCGATGGCCGGCGAGATGTGGAAGGCCAGGCCGATGGCCAGGCCGTCGAACACGCTGTGCAGGGTCAGGCTGGCGGCGCCCAGGTGGCCGGCGCGCAGGTTTTTGGCCTTCAGGTTCTTGGCGCGGGTCCCGTTCTGGCCGCCGGCGCGGGCCAGCAGCTGGCGCAGGGCCAGGTAGCCGAAGAAGCCGCAGGCCACCGCCAGCGCCAGGGTGCGGGCCGACAGGGCGCCGCCGCCGCCGAGCTGGAACGCCTCCGGGGCGAGGTCGAACAAGGCCACGCCCAGGATGGCGCCCGCGGTCAGGCTGGTGGCCAGACGCAACCGCTCCCCCAGGCGCAGGGCCAGCGCGCCGCCCGACAGGGTGACGACGCTGGTGGCCAGGGCCAGGATCCAGACCGGACCGGCCGCCAGGTGGAGTTGGACGCTCATGGATTGTTATAAAATAACATAATGGCCGCGGCGTCTAGAGATTTCGACCGTGCCGGGGCGCATTGCAAGTCTGCAATATAGAGCGGGGGCGGATTAATTCGAGGGGGTTAGCTCGAGGGCAGCAGTTCCGGGGCCTGGGCGCGCACCAGGTCGTGCAGCCAGCCGCGCAGCAGGCGGATGCGGGCGGTGTCCTTCACGTCCTGGCGGGTGGCGGTCCAGAACCGGCGCATCAGCCGGACCTGCCGCGGCAGCACCCGCACCAGGCCCGCGGCCATGAAGCAGGGCAGCACGCCGATGCCGCCGCCCGCCGCCACCATGGCGGACTGCGACAGGATCGAGGAGCTGCCGAGGGTGGGGATCAGGCCGGGGTGCACCTCGTCCAGGTACTTCAGCGCCGGGGCGTAGATCAGGTCGTCGACATAGCCGACGATCTCCAGCCCCTGCAGATCGGCGGCCTTCAGGGGCGGGCGGATGCGGGCCAGATAGGCCTCCGAGGCGTACAGGCCGAGCTCGTAGTCGGTGAGCTGCTCCACGTGCAGGCGCGGCGAGGTGGGGGCGATCAGGGTCACCGTCATGTCCACCTCGCGGTTGGTGGGCGACAGGAAGCCCGATGCCGCCGCCAGCTCGACCCGCAGCGTCGGCCGTTGCTGGCGCAGGGCGGGCAGGGCGGGGGCGACCACCGCGGCGCCGAAGCCTTCCGACACGCTGAGCCGCACCACCCCGCCGATCAGGTCGGGCTCGCCGACCCGCAGCGCGGCGTCGGCGGCCGCCTCGGCCCGCAGGCCTTCCTCCAGCACCCGGGCGCCGGCGGCGGTGAGCTGCAACCCTCCGGCGGCGCGGGTGAACAGCGTCGCTTTCAGCGTCGATTCCAGCCGGGCGATGCGGCGGCCGACGGTGGCCGGGTCGACCCCCACCTGGCGCGCCGCCGCCCCGAACGAGCCGCCGCGCGCAGCGGCGACGAAGATGCGCAGGTCGTCCCAGTCGAACATGCAGAAATGCAACCCCGATCACGCAAAAATGCAATAGGGCCGCTCTCGCGACGGTGCTAGGTCCACCGCAACTGGTCGCTAGGGAGAAGCGCAAGTGCGCGAGATCAACCACTTCATCGATGGCGCCGCGTTCGTTGGCGCCTCGGGCCGTTTCGGCGACGTGTTCAACCCCAACACCGGCGAGGTCCAGGCCCGGGTGCAACTGGCCACCGAGGGCGAGCTGGACCGCGCTGTCCAGGCCGCCGCCAAGGCCCAGCTGGCCTGGGGCGCCGTCAACCCGCAGCGCCGCGCCCGGGTGATGTTCGAGTTCAAGCGCCTGGTCGAGGCCAACATGGCCGAGCTGGCCGAGCTGCTCTCCAGCGAGCACGGCAAGGTCATCGCCGACAGCAAGGGCGACATTCAGCGCGGCCTGGAAGTCATTGAATTCGCTTGCGGTATCCCGCACGCGCTCAAGGGCGAATACACCGAGGGCGCCGGCCCCGGCATCGACGTCTATTCCATGCGCCAGGCGCTGGGCGTGGTGGCCGGCATCACCCCGTTCAACTTCCCCGCCATGATCCCGATGTGGATGTTCGGCGTGGCCATCGCGGTCGGCAACACCTTTATCCTCAAGCCGTCCGAGCGCGATCCGTCGCTGCCGGTGCGCCTGGCCGAGCTGATGATGGAAGCCGGCGCGCCGGCCGGCGTGCTGAACGTGGTGCACGGCGACAAGGTGTCGGTGGACGCCATCCTCGACCACCCGGAGATCAAGGCCGTCAGCTTCGTCGGCTCGTCCGACATCGCCCACTACGTCTACCAGCGCGGCGCGGCCGCCGGTAAGCGCGTCCAGGCCATGGGCGGGGCCAAGAACCACGGCATCATCCTGCCCGACGCCGACCTCGACCAGGCGGTGCGCGAGATCATCGGCGCCGCCTACGGCTCCGCCGGCGAGCGCTGCATGGCGCTGCCAGTGG